>MDTG01116854.1_pt1 | contig 12603 bp, 11 predicted proteins | sample 811421 | NCBI WGS metagenome assembly MDTG01 (sample SAMN05326645, study PRJNA326480) | marine metagenome | isolation source: seawater | place: Pacific Ocean: South East | collected 2011 | reverse complement strand
TTAGCCTGGCAACGTCCTACTCTTCCATGTCTTAAGACAAAGTACCATTGGCGCAGAAAGGCTTGACTTCCGAGTTCGGAATGGGATCGGGTATTGCCCTTTCGCAATAATTACCAGGCAGGAGACTTATACCTAAAATTTGTTAACTGTCAATTTCAAATAAAAATCGATAAATATAAACAATTAGTTGTTAATTATTTTATGATAGTAGTATTTTAAGTATAATCCAATTTATCAAATGATTTTATAAAATAATATCGTAATGATAACCTACATATTTAAAATACTTTTTTTTCAGATACTAATTTCTATTCCTATAATTTTAATTTCCAAAATTAAAGGATTAGTTGATCTTCCTAATGAGAGAAAAATTCATTCCAAACCAACGCCCTATACTGGTGGAATTATATTGGCTTTGACTTATTTATTCATAATATTTATTTCTGATTTTGAAAATAAATTTTTAAATCTTATATTGTCATATGGTTTTATTATAAGTTTAACAGGACTTGTTGATGACAGATACTATGTAAGACCAGGTACCAAATTACTACTACAAGCTATACCTATTTTTTTTCTTATAGATCAAAATTTATATTTAAATAATTTAGGAAGTTACCAAATTATTGGAAACTTAGAACTAGGATCGCTTGATAAAATATTTACTTTTTTATGCTGTTTACTTTTAATTAATGCATTTAACTATAATGATGGGATTGATGGTTTGGCTGCAGTTGTAGCCATAATAGTATTGCTTTCATTTTCAATGTTTTTATTTATTCTGGGCAATAAATCTGACACAAATAATTTATTTATAATTTTAACACCAATTATAATATTTTTGATATTTAATCTTGGTATACTAAGTAACTTTAAAATATTTTTAGGGGATTCTGGAAGTAATTTGCTAGGATTTATTATTTCATTTATTGCAATTTATATTTTTAAAGAAAATGGAGTTCATCCTGCACTTGTAATTTGGCCCTTAGCATATGTTGTTTATGAATTTTTATCTGTAACAATTTTAAGAATTATAAAAAATACAGGAACTTTTAAACCTGGAAAAGATCATTTGCATTATGAAATAATTGACTTGTTTAAATTAAGTCCTTTTCACAGCTTATTAGTAATATTAGTGCTAAATATATTTTTAATTTTAGTTGGTAGCTATATATTTTTTAAATTTGGACAAGATATCTCAATAACAATATTTATATTTTTCTTTTTAATTTATTTGCTTGGTAAATTTATGATTAAAAAATATTTAGCTTAATCATACTATCTTATAACGTCTTTTACTTTAAGAACAATGATTGAAGCTGTTTCCTCTAAAAAAAACAAAACTTCGTCATTTACAATTGCAAAATCTCTAATTCTCTCTCCAAATTGAATTCGATTAAAATTATCAATATCTTTCTTATTTAGAACTTTGAAAGTATATATTGATCTATCACGCAAAGAAGATAATAAATAAGTATCAGCATTTTCAATTTTAGAAATTTCGGATATTCCAATAGATGGCACAAAGTACTTAATTGGCTCTATAAAATTATTTTCTACGTGTGATTTTAACAATGGATATTTTAAATATTTCTTAATATTGAGTTCATAATCTTTTCCACCATAGTGCTCTCCATAAGAAGAAATTGGCCAACCATAATTTTTAGTTTTTTTATTTTCTAGATCATTAAGATTAATTTCATCTCCTCCTTGAGGTCCATGTTCAGTTAAAATTATTAAATTATTTTTTTTATCAAAGTATAAACCTTGCGGATTTCTGTGTCCCATACTTAAGACTTCTATATTTAGATTTTTGATATTAATTTTTATTACTTTTCCAAAAGTTGATTGAGTATCTTGAGCAAGATATCTACTCCTAAACTCACCAATAGTTAATATTATATTTTCTTCGTCATATTCGGTTATTCTACCACCAGATTGATGCGCATTAAATTCATTATCTATATTATTTTTAGATGAAACACATTGATCATTATATTTCAGTTTTTTAAATTGCAAATTTTCAAAATTAATATCCGACACAATGACACTTGTAGTCCAACAATCTTTGTATATTTCATCAGTAAAAGAGATGTACAATTTATTTTTAATTATTTTTATATCTTTAATGCTAAACCATCGATGTTTTTTAAATTGCTCTTCGCCGATAAAGTCATCTACGTTATTTTTAATCTGTTTAAATTTTAATTGATTATCTCCAAAATTTTTTTTTGTATAAGATACAATTCCAGACGCAGAAACTAAGAAAATGTAATCATTGAAAACATCAATATATGCACTTCCTGGTATTTCTTTATTTATTCCATACATAAAAGGCTTAGAACTTGTGTAACGAATACCTTCGATACTTTTTGAGACTAAATTAAGAGGTTTTTTTTCAAAAATTATATCCTCTAAATTATTTTTGATTTTTATATCAATTTTATAAGGTTCTAAATGTTTGATATAATAATCTTTTAAAATATTTAATAATTCGTTTTTATTCTCAAGTGTTTGAATTTTTTCTTCATCTTCAAAATTTTGTGAATTTAATTTTATTAATTTTTTTTCTAGAGAATCTATTATCTTAAAATTTTTTGTAATAACAAATATTTGAAAAATAATTACTAAAACAAATGCTGTAAAAAGGATTTTTAAATTCATTATTTCAATTTAAAATTGTAAATTTATAAATAATAAAATATTATTACATTATATTAATCTAGAAAGTAATTTTTATTAAAATGCTAAAGTGTACCGCAGGCTCCTCTTATATACTATTGTATCCTAACGGAGATGTTTATAGATGCATGAGGGATTACAATACCTTGGAAAAACCTATGTATAATTTAAGAGAAGAAAATTATAAAATACTGTTAAATAATTCTGCAAAAGAATGTAATCAAATAATTTGCAATACATCTTGTGACTCGGATTGGTCGAGCAAATTTGCTTTCAAAAACAACGATTTGATTAAAAAATTCAGTGCTGTTGAATGGGGTGGAGTAGCTCATAAAGGACTCTGGAAAGATCAGCATTTTGATGAAAAACCAGATCACCTATGTATTATATTTACTCCTACATTAACTTGTAACTATTCATGTTCTTACTGTGGATGTGCTGCAGGAGTTTATAAAAGAAAAAATTTTCAATCATCTTTTCCTGAGATGAATTTAGATGAATGGGTAAGAGTTTTTGACGAAATAAAGAAAAAATATAAAAAAGTTCATATTCAGACTAATGGTGGGGAACCTTTTTTAAATAAAGCTACTTTTCATGTAATAAAAAACACCAGTAAATATTTTTCATGGAATATAAGTTCAAATATCAGTGTAGGAATTGATGAATTAATAAAAAGTGATATCCAACCTTTTGATAGGAAAAAAAATACTGGTTTTCAAATTACCGCGAGCATGCACCCAACAACAAGAAAATGGGATTTTGATAAATTTATGAAAAATTTATTACTTTTAAAAAAAAAAAAATATTTAAGAGGAATTAACTTTGTAGGTTGGCCTGGTCAAATTTACGATTATGAGCAATACAAAAAAATATTTAATAAACACGATATAGAAATACTATTACAACCTTGGGTAGGACCAGATAACGACGGAAAATCAGAATATTCAAAAGACGAACTAAATTACTTAAATAAACATTCTATAGAGGCAAGATTAACAAATAATCAACTTAATTTTAGAGAATATATTAAAATACCTAACCAACATTCAACTTGTAAATTGATTTCTAAAACTAGGATAAAAAATAAAATTATCTATGAATTGGAATTTACAAATTCTGGATCGAGTGCTTGGTTATCTAATGATGATATTACTTATGGATGTAAAATCTTAGAGAATAAAGGTTTAAATCAAAGTGAAAAAAGCATTATAGAATATCGACAAAAATTAACAAAAGTTGAACCAGGTGAGAAAAATACAATAACTTTTGAAGTAGACCTTGCAAAACTTACAAATCAAAAAAAAACAATTATCTTTGATGTTTTAAAAGAGGGCAAGTATTGGTTTAGTCAATTAAATTCAAATTACTTAAAATTAGATTTATAGTTTTTATGAAAATTATAAATAATTTTATAAAAAATAATATTTTAAATACAATAGATGAAGGTATTGCAAATGTTTCATTTCAAAATAGAGATAAAAAATTTGTTATAAATGGTTTTTTTATAAATCGAGATTATGATAAATATAAAATATCAAATTCTCATAATTTTAAAATAAACACAACTTTTCAAAATATTAATTTAAATGGTATTGAATTTAACTCTTTAATTTTTGAAATAGAATTTGATTTAAAAAAATTAGATAAAAATTTTGAAATTTTTATAAAAAATGAACGTTTTAATACTTTTCAGCACTATTTTGGAGTACCTCATTATTTTTTTAAACAAGAAATACCTAATTTAAATCTAATGCAAAAAATAGGCTGTGATGATGACTCTTGGTATAAATGTGGTGGTTTCACACTCGCAAAAAAAATTATTAAAATAATAGAAAAAGAAAAATTTAATAAGGAAATAAATATTATAGACTTGGGAGGTGGAACTGGTAGGATTGCTGATCACTTTATTAAAAATGGATACAAAAACCTAATTATCTGTGACAATGATAGTGAATTAACAAATTTTGCGTCAAAAATTGGTATTAAAACTGAAAATAATTTTTTCAATATTAATAAAGCTCATTTTGATTTAATTTTTTCACATTCATTATTCCCACATATTAATATGAATGAAATTAAAAAAATTTTACTTCACAGTGAAAAATTATTAAAAAAGAACGGTATCATGTGTATGTCTTTTTTATCAAAATCTGCACTATTATTTGAAGCGGTCACAAAATTTCAATCTGTTTTATATATTTTGGGTAAAAATATAGTAGTTAAAAAAAAAAATGTTAATTACCATCCTGCATTAGCAAAAACAAAAGGAGACTTCCCAAAATATTATCATGGCTATTTTAACTCTGAAAAAATAATTAATAGTTTATTGCCAAAAAATCTAAAAATAATAAAAAATTTAAATGCTTATTCACATCATCAAGATCTTATATTAATTAAGAAAATTAATTAATGTATAATTTTAATCAATGTTATAAATTTATCTTTGATTTTTATTTATAAATGTGTATTTAAACTAATATGATGAAAAATTTTATAAGAGTGCCTTATGGATTAAGCGTACATGGAAATAAAGAAATAAGTGCAGTAAACAAAGTATTAAAAAATAGTACCCAAATGGGAAAGCATGTTTATGAATTTGAAAAAAAAATAGCTAAATTATTTAATAAAAAATATGGGTTAATGGTGAATTCTGGCTCCTCAGCTCTAATGTTAGCCATGGAAAGTTTAAATTTACCAGAGGGAAGCGAAGTGATAACACCAGCTCTGACATTTTCAACTACAGTTGCATACATTGTCAGAAATAAACTCATCCCTGTTTTTGTTGATGTAGAAGAAGGAACCTATTGTATAAATATAAATAATATCGAAAAACTTATTACAAAAAAAACTAGAGCTATTGTAGCTCCTCATTTGATGGGTAATATAGTAGATTGGGAAAAAATTAGTCCAATTTTGAAAAAAAGGAAAATTGTAATACTTGAAGATTCTGCCGATACTCTTGGTGCAACATACAAAAATAAATCTACAGGACATTTTGCTGATATAAGTATAACTAGTTTTTACGGATCCCACATAATAAACTGTGCTGGTAACGGAGGTATGGTTTGTTTTAATAATAAAAAACAATATGAAAAAGCAAAATTACTTAGGTCTTGGGGTCGAAGTTCTTCATTATACGACGAAAAGTCTGAAAAAATTGAAAACAGATTCAACATAAAACTTGATGGGATACAATATGACAAAAAATTTGTTTTTGAATCTATAGGACATAACCTTGAGCCATCAGAAATGGGTGCAGCTTTTGGATTAGTTCAACTAGAAAAACTTGATTACAACCTGAAAAAAAGGGAACAAAATTTTAAAAGTCATACAAATTTCCTTAAAAAATATGAAAAATATTTTATTTTACCTAAACAATTGCCAGGATCTAGATCCGGATGGCTGGCGTATCCAATTACAATAAAAAAAAATGCACCTTTCACAAGAACAGAAATGCAAATTTTTTTAGAAAAGAGAAATATTCAAACAAGAGTTGTTTTTACTGGAAACATAATAAGACAACCAGGTTTCAAAAATATTAAAATGAAAAAAGATAAAAAAGGATATCCAGAAGCTGATAAAGTTATGAAAAATGGTATTTTAATTGCATGTCATCATGGTTTATCCAACAAAATGATAAAACATATTCAAAGTTCAATTGATTTATTCATTAAAAAAAAAAGCAATTAAATCTATTTTAGTCTTTTAAAGTCCGCATCAATCATCAGTCTTATCAATTTTTTTAAATCCACCTTGGGAGACCAATTAAGATTTCTTTTTGCTTTCTTATAGGAGCCTTTTAAATAGTCAACTTCTGCAGGTCTATAGTATTTGGGATTTATTTTAATTATAATCTTCTTTGTGTCCCTATTAATAGCAACTTCTTTGACACCCTTACCCCTCCACATAACTTTCATGTTTAAAGATTTAAAACATTCGTTAATAAAATATTTTACTGTATAAACTTTATTTGTGGCTAAAACATAATCATCAGGTTTTTTTTGCTGCAACATCATCCACATCCCTTCAACATAATCTTTTGCATAACCCCAATCTCTTTTGGCATATATATTACCTAATTCAATATGTTTTCTTATTCCTAATTTAACTTCACAAAGTTGTTTTGTAATTTTTCTTGTAACAAATTCTTCGCCTCTTAATGGAGACTCATGGTTAAATAAAATTCCAGAGCAACAAAACATTCCATAAGACTCTCTATAATTATTAGTTATTTCATGTCCAAATAATTTGGACACAGCGTACGGGCTTCTTGGATTAAATCTAGAATTTTCATCTAATAATTTAGTTTTAACCTTTCCATACATTTCAGATGATGATGCTTGATAAAATTTTGTTTTTGGTGAAATATGTTTTAAAGTATCGAGTATTCTTAAAGGGCCTAATGCAGTTACATTTGATGTAGAAATTGGAGTTGTGAAAGAACTTTTTACAAAAGACTGTGCAGCTAAATTATAAACCTCATTAAATTTGTATTTTTTTAGTAGTAAAATTATTGAATTTATATCTGTCAAATCAAAATCTTCATATATAATCTTATTTGAAATACCTAATTCTTTGTGTCTCCAACCATTGTCTCTTGAAGATCTTCTATCAGCGGCAACAACTTTGTAATTTTTTTTAAGTAAAAATTCGCAAAGATATGAACCATCTTGTCCTGAAGATCCTGTTACCAAAGCAATTTTTTTCTTATTATTTTTAATCATTAAATTAAAATTTATATCCTAGATTTAAGTTATTTAAATTTTTTTTATTAAAAGTTTTTTGGTCAGCTGCAATATACATATTTTTTTCATTAGGGTTAAGTGATTTTAACTTCAATTTGAGATTATTTTTATTAATTATCTCTAACAGAAATGAACTGAAACCACAGCTAAAATAATGATCTTCTAATACAACTACCTCATTAAATTTCTTTAAATGATTTGCTATATGTTTGCTTCGCTTATGAGACCAAATAGGGCAACTTGCTAATTGATAGTTTTTAAATCTTTTATTTAATGAAAGAATTTTTCCATAAGTTAATTGACTACCAGTAGTTAAAATTAATTTTTTTTTTTTGTTTTTTGAAAGAAAATTAAAATTACTATTCTTTAAAGTGACTTTTTTTTTATTTACGTTTAAATCTTTATCTTTATTTAATCTTAGATAAGCAGGCCCATTAATTTTAAAGATCTTATCAAGACAATATTCAACTTCATAAGGGTCCCCTGGAGAAAATATTTCGAAATTAGGAAACAATCTTATTAAGCCATAGTCTTGAACTGCATGATGGGAATACCCTAAATTACCATAAGCATAACCTCCACCAACTGTAACTATAGTTACATTTAAATTATGATAATCTATATCATTTCTTATTTGTTCAGCACATCTAAAAGTTGGAAAATTTGCTATAGAGTAAATAAAAACTTTAAATCCTTGAGATGCAAGACCTGCAGCAAATGAAGCCATATTTTGCTCAGAAACACCTGCATTAAAAAATCTTTTTGGAAATTTTTTTTGAAATGGCTCAACAACATTAAAACCCAAATCACCTACAACTAAGATAATTTTTTCATCCTTATTTGCCATTTTTATTAATGTGTTAATAAATGTTGTTCTCATGCTTTAGAAATTTCATTTTTGAATTTATTATATTCATCTATTGAGGGCGGTTTATAATGCCATAGTACTTTGTTATGCATTTCTCTTACGCCTTTGCCTTTAATAGTATTTGCTATTATTACAGTAGGTTTATTTTTATTTGTTTTTTTTAAAGAACTTTCAATATCTTTAAAATTATGACCATTGACTTTCTTACAATTCAAACCAAATGATTGAAATTTTTTTTCTAAAGATAACATATTTAGCGTTTTATCAGTTGTTGTAAGACTTTGAAGATTGTTTTTATCGATTATGAAAGTCAAATTAGATAAAGCATGATGCGAAGCAAACATCATAGCTTCCCAATTTGAACCTTCATTTAATTCACCGTCACTCATCAAAACAATAATTCTACTATTAACTTTTGAAATTTTTCTTGCAAGTGCACAACCAACAGCAAAAGGTAATCCGTGACCTAAAGAACCAGTCGAAAATTCTACACCAGGTACTTTGTGGCTGGCATGGGACATTAATGGTGAAAAATTTTTTCCGAAAGTTTTAAGTTTTTTTCTATTAAAAAATTTTTTTATAGCAAGTACAGCATATAAACTAGCGCACGCATGACCTTTAGATAAAATAAAAATGTCTCTATCTTTTGAGTTAGATCTGATTTTTTTTAGATTTAAAATTTTATTATAAATTACACTAATTATATCAATACAAGAAAAACAGCTTCCTATATGTGAGCTTTTTGAATTAAATATCATATCTAGCACTTCTAATCTAGCTAGCTTTGATAATTCTTTATTTGATATTCTTAATTTCATTTATCGTTTTAAGTAAACTTAATTTAAAATCTTTTTCATAATCCAAAGACAAAATATTTTTAATTTTAGATATATTTGGAACATAGTAATCTAAATCTTTATTAATGTTTCCTCTTTTGATAACTTTAGAACCAATTTCTTCAAAGGTATTTATAATTTCATCAATATTAATTTCAATATCTGAGCCTAAATTAAAGATAGGACATTTTGTCGAACAAACCTTTTCTAATTCTAACAACCACTTCACCATATCTTGCCAATACATATAGGACCTAACCACTTGTTTATTTGAATTTACAGAAATAGTTTTTTTATTAAGGAAATTTTCAATTAAATTTCCAATCAAAAAATGTTTATCTAAAGGGATTCTTGGACCAATAAAAGTAAAGCATCTAGCTATACAAACATCAAAACCTTCTTCACCTAGTTCATTAAATACTTTTTCAACATTTCTTTTATTCTGAACATAATACTTTTTATTTTCAGAAACTTCATGAATTTCTCTAAAAATTTCTTCCTCATATAATTTTTTTTTTTGATCAAAATATCCATATACAGCACCTGAGCTCACAAATATTATTTTTGAATTTTTATAAAATTTTTTACAAATCTTCGTAAAATTTAAAATTTTTTCTGAGGGTTTTTCGTCAATAATTTTTGAGTATAAAGAGTAATCTGTATTGTCTACTGCATAAAATACAACGTCACTATTATTAGGCAATCTCTCACCAATGTTTTTTTCTAAATCAAATTCAATTAAATTAATATTTTCATTATTCTTAAATTTACTTTTTACGGTTCTAGAAATTAAATTTAAAGTACCTAAATCTTTTCTTTGAAAAAAAAAAATCATAAAAAGATCCCCCAACATAACCAGATCCTCCATAAATAGTTACATTTCTCATTAAAAATTTATTCTTTCTCTTTCTTTTACAAGTGGCCTATCTTTAAGCCTTATGTGTATTGCTAAAATATATTCAGCTACAAAACCTAAAAAAAACATAATAATTGAAAACATTAAAGTGACTAAAATTAGTAATGGTGAAATCCCTGCCTGAAAAGTCTCCCAATAGAGAAGTTTAGCTATACCGTAGCCTACTCCAATTCCAAAAGATATTAAGCCTGTAAAAAAAGATAAAAATATTATTATTCTTAATGGCCATTTACTATAAGCAGTAATCCCAATCATTGCTAGATCATACAAAGTAAAAAAGTTATTTTTTGTAAAATTTCTCTCTCTTTGATTTTGATCGTACTCTATAATCTTAGGTTTAAATCCAGACTCAATTACTAATCCTCTTAAATAAGGCTCTGGATCTTTGATTGACTTCAAATAATCCACAACTTCTTTGTCAAATAATCCAAAACCTAAAAAGTTTTTTTGCAGTTCTTCATCCGCAATTAAATTTAATAAAAAATAATATGTTCTTCTTACTAAGAAAAATATTTTGGATTCCTTGCTTGTTTTTTTTACTGCAACAACTAATTTTTCTCCATCGTTCCAACTTTGTATAAATTTTACAATTAATTCTGGTGGATCTTGCAAATCAGCAACTAAAAAAATTACAGCATCAGTATTACATTTTGTTATTGCATAATACGGAGATTTAATATGTCCATAATCTTTACGATTAAAAATTGCCAAAACATTTTTATCTTTTTCACATAATGAACGTATAATCTCTTGAGAATTATCTGATGAGTCATTATCTATAAACAGGTGTTTATAATTAACATTATTGATTTCCATGAAAACTTTTTTAACTTTTTCATATACTATCTGAATGTTTTTATCTTCATTATAAACAGGGGTTACTACTGTTATCGTTTTCATAGCTTTGCACCATAATCTAAAATTTGTTTTTTTGTAATTTCTTCAATTTTATTTTTTTTATACCACTCGTTCCATTCTACTACTTTTATTATAGCTTGATCTGCACTCCATTTTGGCATCCAATTTAGTTTTTTTACAACCTTTTTAATATCAAGCATCAATAAATTTGCTTCATGTAATTTTTGCTTTTTTTTTGAAAATTTATATTTAAATTTTTTTGTTAAATTTTTTTCAAATAATTTAATTATTTCTGACACTTTTAAGTTATCTTTTTTATAAGGCCCAAAATTCCAAGCTCCAGAAAAATTTTTTTTATAAAATAACATCCTTGCCAATTTTAAGTAACCTGAAACAGGTTCAATCACATGTTGCCATGGTCTTGTAGATTTCGGGTTTCTTACAAATAATTCTTTATTTTGATTGTATGCTTTCAATATGTCTGGAACAATTCTATTTTTAGACCAATCACCGCCACCAATTACATTTCCAGCTCTAACAGAAGCAATATTAATCTTTGAGTCATAGAAAAAAGAGTCATTAAAAGAACCAGTAACTATTTCTGCACAGGCTTTACTGGAGCTGTATGGATCATGCCCCCCTAGTTCATCTTCCTCTTTATATCCATAATTTATTTCTTTATTTTTATAACATTTATCTGTTGTAATAATTAAAACTGATTTAAGCTTTTTCTCTTTTTTACAACACTCTAACAAATTTGCAGTACCCATAACATTAGTCTCATATGTTTTGATAGGCTCTTTATAAGAGTCCAACACTAAAGGTTGTGCAGCAAGATGAAATACAACATTAGGTTGACATAATTTAATTGCTTTTCTGAGACTGTTAAGGTCTCTTATGTCTGCAAAATAATTTTTAGAAATTTTTTTTTTTAGTCTTAATTTATCAAATAAATTTTGTTTGTTTAATGGTTTTAATGAATACCCAGTAACTTTTGCTCCTAATTCACTTAACCAAAATACAAGCCAACTACCCTTAAATCCTGTATGTCCTGTAACAAATACCTTTTTACCATTCCAAAAATTCATTTTTTAATTTTTCCAAACCTTCCATAATGGGTTAGATTTCCACATTTCTTCAAGAACAGTTTTATCTTTTAAAGTATCCATAGCTTTCCAAAAGCCGCTATGTTTAAATGCCATTAATTTGTTTTCGTTTGATAAATTTTCTAAAGGTTTTTTTTCCCAAATATCTGAGTCTTTTTTCACTAAGTTTAAAACTCTAGAATTTAAAACAAAAAAACCACCATTAATCCAAGACCCATCTCCTGATGGTTTTTCAACGAAAGATTTTAAAAGATTTTTTTTATCAAATTTTACCATTCCGAATCTTCCTGGTGGCAGCACTATTGTCATAGTTGCTGGTTTTTTATGTTTTTTATGAAAGTTTATTAATTTTTTTATATTAACATTAGAAACTCCATCACCATAGGTTAAACAAAAATCCTCGTTATTATTTAAATATTTTTTAATTCTATTAAGTCTCCCTCCAGTCATACTATCCTTGCCAGTATCCACAAGAGTAACGTTCCATTCCTCAGAAGTTCTTTTGTGAACTTTAATATTTTGATTCTTTATATCGATAGTAAAATCAGAATTTCTTGTATGATAATTTACAAAAAACTCTTTAATCATTTCC
>MDTG01095062.1_pt1 | contig 12603 bp, 13 predicted proteins | sample 811421 | NCBI WGS metagenome assembly MDTG01 (sample SAMN05326645, study PRJNA326480) | marine metagenome | isolation source: seawater | place: Pacific Ocean: South East | collected 2011 | reverse complement strand
TCACTTTGCATTGCCATTGTTGCCATTTGAATAGTTTGATCTAGAGCTTGATTGAACTTTAAAAAAGATTGTGAAAAACTTCCTCGTTCAGCTAAATCAAAAAGAGATCGCTCCGTGTTTTCAATAATATTTTCTGCATTTTGTTCTTGAGTATTTGCATTCAAAGTATCAGAAGTAAGCTGATCTGAAATTTGAACTAATTCTCTTCTTAAATACATTTCATGAATAATTTTTGCATAATCTACAGCTTGCTTTGCGGAACCTGAAAATCTTGTTAGCTTAACTAAATATTCAGTACCACCAACATCACTTAACATATTATCTTTTTCAAAGAAATTTTTCAGTGTTATTGGGTTAGCAATCATACCTTTATTATTCAAACTTGCGATAACTTCATAAATTTTTATATGAGCTGGGTCATAAAAGGTTGAAGCGTTAATTATAGTTGAAACTTCATCTATTATATCATTGTTTATTAAAATAGATCCTAATAATGCTTGTTCAGCTTCTAAATTGGAAGGCTGTTTTTCATTTACATTATTTTGAACGGATTTAATTTCTTTCACATTATAAATATAGGTGAAACAAAAATTTGATAAAGAAAAAAGTTACACACTTTTTCTAATCAGTTGTGGAAAATTTATTTAGACTGAATTTTGTCTATTTTAATAGATATATTAGCTGTAACGTCTGAATGAAAATTAATAGCTGCTTTGAATACACCTATTTTATTTAAATCATCTTTTAAGATTATTTGAGAAGGACTGACCTCAGCTTTAGTTTTTTCTTTAATTAGGTTTGTAATTTCTTTTGGCTTTATAGAACCATAAAGATCTCCATTTTCCTTGCTTTCTTTATTGAATGTAAAAATTTTATTATTTATTAAATTAGAAATTTCTTTAAACTTATTTTTTAATTCTAAATTTTTTTTATTCAATTCGTCTTTTTTTTTATTAACTAATTCTTGGTTATCTTTACTAAATCTTAGGGCTTTACCTTTTTTTAAAAGAAAATTTCTACCATAACCATTTTTGACTGAAACTTTGTCACCAATATTACCTAGTTTTATGATATTTTCTAATAGAATAATTTCCATTTATAGCAGTCCCAAAATTTTAGCTTTTTTTATTTCACGAGTGAGTTTTTTTTGTTTAGCGAAAGAAACAGAAGTTATTTTTGAAGAAATTATTTTTCCATTATCAGAGATGTATTTTTTTAATAAGTTTATATTTTTATAATCTAGCACAGGAGCATTTTTAATTGATAGCGGACATTTTTTTGAAAATTTACCATCATTTTTTTGAAACAAACTAAGTTTGTTTAGTGAATTAGAATTTCTTTTTTGATATTTTTTATTTTTTCGCTTCATATTTACTTATCCTTCTTAAAAAATTCATTCTCAGTATCTAATTTTTTATATTTTACAGTTAAATGACGAATTATGCTTCCATCAACTTTAATTTTTTTTTCAATTTCATTTAAAGTTTTTGCACTTCCCTCAAATTTATAATGTATAAAAAAACCTTTATTATAATTTTTTATTTTGTTTACCAAGCTTAACAGGCCCCATTCTTCAATTTTTATAACTTTTCCAGAAGAAGTGTTTATAATTTCATTATACCTATCTTTAATATCTTTTAACTCATTTTCTGCCAAACCTTGTTTAGCTATTAAAGTGTTTTCGTAAAAAGCCATAGTTTGATGTGTAAATTAAATTTTTATTAATTGTTTTTAAAATGTGGTTTATACTATAATGCATAATTATAGCAATACTAATAATTATTGATTAAATACAACCAAATGAAAGCATTATTATTTCCAGGACAAGGTTCACAAATAGTTGGTATGGGATCAGAGTTTTACAGTAATTTTGATCTTGTAAAAAAAATATTTGGACAAGCGGACGAAAAGCTTAATTTTCCTATTTCTAAAATGATACTTGAAGGTCCTGAGGAACAACTGCAATTAACAAAAAATACACAACCAGCAATTTTGACAGTTAGTTATTCAATATTTAAAGTTTTGAAAGAAGAATTCAATTATAACTTAGATTTTTTTAAATTTTTTGCAGGTCACTCTTTAGGAGAATACAGTGCATTGGTTTGCGCCGGTTCATTAAATTTTAACGATGCCTTATATTTACTTCACGAAAGAGGCAAAGCTATGCAAGAAGCTGCACCGATTGGCAAAGGTAGTATGATAGCAGTTTTAGGAGTTGACACAGATGAATTAAAAAATATTTTAAAATCTGTAAACAACAAAAATGGCATATGTGAAATAGCTAACGACAATGCGGTAGGACAAATAATAATAAGTGGAGATAGGCATGCTTTACAAACAGTTCAATTGTTTCTTAAGGAAAAAAAAATAAAATCCATACCATTAAAAGTAAGCGCACCTTTTCACTGCTCTTTAATGAAACCAGCGGCTAATCAAATGCGAGAAAAAATTATAAATACAAAACTTTATAATTCACCTATTGAGATTATAAATAACGTAACAGCAAAACCTGAAAAGAAATCAGAAGTTATTAAAAAACTTTTAATTGATCAAATTTTTTCAACAGTTAGGTGGCGTGAAAGTATAATTAAAATGTCTAAAGAGGGTGTCAAAAATTTTATAGAAGTTGGACCAGGAAAAGCTTTGACAGGTATGGTAAAAAGAACAATAAAAGATGCAAATTGCTTTTCAATCAATTCATTAAATGATATTAAAAAAATTAAAGATGAATTTAAAAAATAAAAAAATATTAATTACAGGTGCTACAGGCGGTATAGGTAACTCCTTGGTTGATAAGTTTGTGAATTATGGATCAACTGTTGTTGCAAGTGGTACTAATGAAGAAAAATTAAATAATTTAAAACAAAAATTTCCAAATATTTTAATTGAAAAATTCAAATTAGACGAACACGAAAAAATTGAAGAATTTGTTGAAAAAGTAGAAAAAGAATTAGAAGGAATAGATATTCTTGTTAATAATGCCGGCATTACTTTAGATAATCTCTCAATTAGGCTAACAGAAGAAAATTGGAAAAAGGTTTTAGATATAAACTTAACTTCAAGTTTTTTAATGTGTAAATATGTTATTAAAAAAATGCTTAGAAAAAAATATGGAAAGGTAATTAATATAACATCAATAGTAGGGCATACTGGAAACGTAGGTCAAGCAAATTATGCAGCTTCAAAAGCTGGTATAATAGCTTTTTCTAAAAGTTTAGCCATTGAATACGCAAAAAAAAATATTAACATTAATTGTGTTTCACCTGGATTTATAAAAACTGAAATGACAGATCAAATTAGTGATGAATTTAAGAAAATTTTAATAAATAAAATCCCATCTGGAGATCTTGGTTCAGGAGATGATGTTGCAAATTGTGTGGCATTTTTAGCGTCAGACATGTCAAAATACATTAATGGTGAAACTATTCATGTTAATGGTGGAATGTATATGGCTTGACAATCCTGATTAATAATTTAATAAGAATTTAAACATACAAGAAAGGAATTCATGTCAGACGATGTCAAAGGAAAAGTAAAAAAAATAGTTGCGGACCATTTAGGTATTGAAGAAGAAAAGGTTGCTGAAGAGTCAAGCTTTATTGATGATTTAGGTGCTGATAGTTTAGACACAGTTGAATTAGTTATGGCTTTCGAAGAGGAGTTCGGCTCTGAGATTTCCGATAGTGAAGCTGAAAAAATTTTAACAGTAGGTGACGCAATAAAGTTTATTGAAAGTAAAGCCAGCTAAGATTGTTTGCATTTTAACAAAATGGCCTGTGATAAAAAAAATATCATGGTTATATTGTCCTCACCTTCAGGTGTAGGCAAAACGACTCTTACAAAAAAAATACAACAAAAATACCAAACATTTAAAATTTCAGTTTCCCACACAACCAGGCTTCCACGATCCAATGAAGTAGATGGTGTTGATTATCATTTTGTTAAACCTGCTAAATTTCTTGAACTAATTAAAGAAAATAAATTTTATGAATATGCAAAAATTTTTGAAAATTATTACGGAACTTTAAAGAAAAATGTTGATGAAACAATATTAACTAACGACATTATATTTGATATAGATTGGCAAGGAACAAAACAATTAACTAAATTTCAAAATCTTAATTTAATTAAGATTTACTTAATTACCGACAACAAAGAAGAGCTCAAAAATAGACTTATAAAAAGAAATCAAAACACAAAAGAAGAGTTAGAAAAACGATATAATTCATTCGATGCTGATATAAAACACTGGAAAGATTATGATTATATTATTATTAACAAAAATCTCGATGTATGCTTTAAGCAAATAGAGAATATAATAAATAATAATAAAAAAAAATTATCTAACTCTTTTCATATAACTCAGTAATTTTGTAATAAATCTCAGGTTTAATTTCAGATGGCCTTGCATTCATTTTTAAATTCAAAATTTCTTTAATCTGCCTGTCATTAAGTATTTTTATTATATTTTTATTTATCATTTTTCTTTTATTAGAAAAAAGAGTAGCAGTAATTTTTTCAAGATTTTCGATTTTCATTATATTAAAATTCGTTTTTTGAATTGGCTGCATGTGAAGCACCATTGAGGTTACTTTAGGCTTTGGAATAAAACAATTAGGTGAAACAAGAAATCTTCTCAAAATATTTAACCTATAACTTGTAATAATCGATAACCTCCCGTAGTTAACCGAAGGGTATTTGGCAATTATTTTTTGACCTAACTCCCTCTGAAACATAAAAATAATATCATTAAACTTTGGAGGCCAATTTTTTAACTTTAAAATTTTAATCAGTATCTGAGAGGAAATATTATACGGTAAATTACCAAATATAGCTGAATTTTTGTAAACTATTTTTTCTAAATTAAATTTAAGTATATCTGCACAATATATCTTTACTAATTTATTATTTGAGTATTTTATTTTTAATTTGTTTGCTAAAATTTCATCTTTTTCAATAATAGAGAATAACTTTGGTTTATTTTTTAAAATTTCTGCGGTTATAGCCCCATTACCAGGACCTATTTCAATAATATTTCTGTCTTTAATTGAAGTTGAGTTAATTATTTTTTTAATAATATTTTTATCAATTAAAAAATTTTGTCCTAAAGATTTTTTTGCATATAGTTTCATCCAAAATTTTTAATAAAATCAATACAACTAACCAAACTTGAATGATCAGCTTTATTCTTACCAATTAAATCAATCGCAACACCATGATCAGGAGAAGTTCTTAAATATTTAAGTCCAAGAGTAACGTTAATAGCATTGAATTTAAATAAAGCCTTAAAAGGAGATAAAACTTGGTCATGATACATGCCTACGATAACATCAAATTTTTCATGGCCATTTGTAAAAATTGTATCTGCAGCATAAGGTCCTTTAACATTAATGCCTAATTTTTTTAATTTTTTAATAGCCGGAAGTATGGTCCTAATTTCTTCACTATTTTTTCTAAATTCTGAATTATGAGGATTTAAACCTAAAATAGCTATTTTTGGTTTTCTTCGTAAAAATTTACCAAAGTACTTTTGAATAGTTTTAATTTTTTTTATTATTTTTTTTGATTTTATATTTTTAGAAACTTGTTTAAGATTAATGTGAGTGGTTATAGGGGATACAGAAAAATTATTGTTAGTTATAAGCATGACTTCAGAGTCATCTGTAATGTTGCACTTTGTAGCCAAATATTCCGTCACACCGATATTTTTTTTACTAAGCAATTTTTTACTAATTGCGCAGTTTATAATTCCAGTGATATTTCCTTTTAATGCAAGTTTATGACTATAATTCAAGCACTCTTTAATAAATTTGCCAGCAGATTTATTATTAACTTTAAATGGATTTTTAAAATTTAAATTAATATTTATGATTTTTAAGTTAATATTATTTGATTCTTCATCAATGTTATTTACATTAATTAATTTTAATGAATAATTTAATTTTTGAAACTGAGCTCTCATTAAATCATAATTAGATATAAAATATATTTTTTTTTTTACAGAGGTCTTTAAATTTTTCCAAGATTTATAAATTATTTCAGAATTTATGCTATTTGGATCTCCAGTAATAATTAAAATTTTTTTCATAATTTTTATTTATATTCAATTAAACTATTATTCTTGATTTTAGATAAATGACTCTGAGAGTAAAGTTTAAACAGTTCATTTCTTTTTTGATTAATTAATTTTTCTTTAAGAGCAATTAAATCAGTATCACTAAATTTAGATTTTTTTTTATCTGTTAATTTAAAAAATAAAATACTATCTAATTTTTTTATTGGGTTAGAAATTTCACCGATTTCTAACTTATTTAAAACCTTGAGCATTTCTTTAGACAAAGATCCTTTATTTATCCAACCAATATCTCCTTTCATAGATGCAGTTGAAGAAATACTAAACTTAACTGCTGTGGCATCAAAACCTTCTAATTTTATTTTATTTTGAATATTTAAAATATTTTTTTTATTTAAATCATCACTTGAAGCTAAAATTTCTATTTCTGATAAACGAAATTCTTCGATGTTAAATTGATCTTTTGAAAAATTTATAAGCTCTTGGTCAATAGAATTTTGATCAATCTGTATCCTATTTGCATATATTTGATAAATTAATTTTTGCCACTTAAATTGTATTTCTATTTCTTCTAGCAGAAGGTCGAAATTCATATTATTTTTTTTAAATTTCTCTTTAAGACTATTAATATTATTCGATGAAATGGCATTAAGATATTTGTTCATTTGAGTCTCATCTTTTTGAAATTTGTATTTTGATAATTCTATTATTTTTAATTTATGTTTAACCAGATTATCTAATGCTTGTTTTTTAACTTGATTAATATTTTCTTGATTGATTTCTTGATTGGTTAAAGTGAGAATACTAAAGATTTTATTTTTAATCTCAAAACTTGTAACAATTTGATTTTCAACTTTTATTACAATATCATTGTTTAATTGAGCAAACGAAATATTAAATAAATTAACTAGTAAATAAATTAAAATTATGAAGAAATTTATTTTCATTTACCAAAAGACGGTGTATCGATGCTACCGAATGGTGTTAAAGTTATTTTAAACATTAATGAATTTTCTGGTTCTAATTCAGAGTCAGTATAAAATTCTCTTCTGTAAACAATTCCAGCTCTTAAGCAGTCATTCAAATATTCATAACTTAAATTATAAAATTCTGCAGAATTAGTTATTAAATTTCTTTTTGTTTCTAATGAGAATATTCCGTTATCGTTTCTTTCATAATTTATTTTACTTTTTAAATACTTTTGATCACCTATATGCTTATTTTCCTCTAAATAATTAAAATCAAAATTCATTAAATCAAAATTTATTACAGCTCCAATTTCATTGTAATTAAACTCTTTATAATTTTGATCCAATGAAAAATTGTAATTAAGATCTATTTTATTATTCAGTTTATATGTGCTGGAACCTACTAAGTCTGAAAGTTTCTCATCTAAGCTAGTTTTTGATGGCATTTTCTTGTTTTCTTTTTCATTTATTATTTGCGCAACAGAAAAATCAAATTCTTTATTTCTATTTTTTATATTATAATCAAAACCAATAGTACTACTTAAACCGGTTTCAAAATTATTTTTGTTACTTAGTCTGTTTAAACTAAATGCGTTTATTGGGTCTAATTTAGACCCGCTTTCTTCTTGCCGCATACTTCCTGGAGAATACCTGAACAAAATTTTTGGTTTAAACCAATGTTGTGAATCTCCATTTTGTTTAGTTAAATTTAGTTCTGTTAAATAGCCGAGGGCCCCATGTAATTCAGATGTAGTTTGTTTTTTATATATATCAATATTTTTTGTTTCATAATTAATATTTTTCAATTGACTAAAAATCTTACTATTCAGTCCCGACTTATGTTTTAAATCTTTAAAATTCCAATTAAAATCATTTACTAAAAAATTTGATGATTTGTTCGTGTCATATATGTGTGATTTATAACTGCTTTGGAGATTTATATTTCCGATTTTGTTACTACTTAATAGACTTTTATCAAAAGTTACCTCAGGCAAAATATATTCATACTTATCATTAGAGTCATTATTTAGAGTTTCAAACACACTTGCATTGAAATTTATGAAAAAATCTTCCTCTTCATGAGTAAAATCCAATGAATTTTCCAATGTAGTGGTGCTATAATCTCCAATTAAATTAGATTTAATTTTATATAATTTAAGATATTTATCATCGGAAATATTTTGAACTGTAAGCTTTAATTTACTCTCCGAGTTACTAGTTTTGCTAAAATTTTTTACAAATTCTGAAAATAGATGTGATTTAGCACCAAGCTTTTTTTTTGAATTACTTTTTTTATATCCTTCGGTATAACCAAAATCTGCCAAGAAATTTGAATTTTTAAACACTTGATGATACTCACCTAGAAATAAAGGATTTTCACTGGCAAATAATTTATTTTTTATAGTAAAATTTTTGTCATTACTTACTGCCCAGAAGTAGGGCACAGTTAAACCAGAGCCTAAATTTTTTGAGTCGGAGATAGAGGGTGGAAGAAATCCTGATCTACGTTCCACAGACGGGTCAGGGTGTGATAATTTTGGCAAGTAAAATATAGGAATATCATAAACTTTTATGATTGCGTTTTCATAGTAAATTGTTTTTTTTATATTATCATGGAGCATTTCTGTTGATTGAATAGACCAAGGCGGACATTTATCATTTTTTCTATGCTCACAAAGAGTAAAGACACTTTTATTAAATTTACTCTTTTTATTATTAATCTTTAGAGTATTAGCAAAAATACGTGGATTATTTTTTTCATTTATTTTAAAGTTTTCATTATTAAGAAAAGCCTTAATATCGCTTCCAATAATTTCTTTAATTTTTGTATCTATATAAATTTGAGAAAACTCATAAGAATTGTTATTTTTATCTTGAATTTTGATATATCCAACTGATTTAAAAATATTTTTTTTTGTTTGATATTCAAAATTATCTAAGTAGATCTTATTATTGTCTTCGTCTAGGATAATTGCGTTTTTTTTTGATTTTATAAAATTAATACTATTATCAAATATAATGTCCTCTCCATTGATTATATAGTTCTCAGTTGTTCTTACTTGAGTAGGACCAATAGATTTAAATATTTTCTTTTTCTCATCATATTCAGCGTACTCTGTTTTCATCTGATTATTTTTATTATCGACGACTAAAATATTATTTCTTAATTTAATAAATCCAGTAGATTTATTATATTCAGCGTAATCAGCTTTAATAATATGATTATTTTCTGTTGTTATAATTACCTTGTCTTTAAAAATAGAAATTTCTTTATTTTTATCGAGAATAATATTTTTAGATTCTATAGAAATATTTTCTGCAAATAAAAATGCATAATTGAAAAGAAAATAAAAAATAACAATAAGATTAGCTCTCATTTATTTGCAGAACTCCTATGAATGTAAAAAGACTTAAAGCAATAACAGGCGCCCATACTGATAGTATCAGTGGGATTCTATCTGTTTGACCTAGGGCTAAAGATAAATCTTTTAGATAAAAAGTTAAAACACAAGTGACCAGACCAATTAAAATTAATTTAAAATTATCAGATTTTTTTAGAGTGCTCATTGTGAATATAGACGCTAGCGCAGTCATTAAAAAAAGATAAAAAGGCAATGAAAGCATAGTATGCAAACTCTGATTTAAAAAAGTTAAATTATAGCCATTCTTAAGTAAACTATTATAATCTGTAATAATATCAATAAATGACATGGTATTAAAATTTTTAAATAAACTATTAATTTTTTCAAAATTATAAATTGATTTTATCGAATATGTTTCATAACTGTCTTCTTGCAAGATATCATTGACAGGCTTAAGTATTTTAACATTAATTAAATTCCATTCAAAATTTTTAATATTAGCTTTTTCAGCTTCTATTTTTTCTATCAAATTTGATTTTTTATTTAAGTGAAAAATTTTTATATTAATTAAATCAAACTGGCTTAGTTTACTTGCTGAAATAATTCTTGTTTTAGATTGTAAATTTTCTTTGATCCAGAGACCATTTTTATTGAAAGTAACAAGATGATCAATATCTCTTGAGTAATTAGATTTAGTTTTTTCATAATATTTAGATAAACTAGATGTAATTGGATTAATAATAAAAAGTATTAACCAACCTAAAATAAATGAAACAATAGCTAAAATAAAAAAAATTTTTAAATTTGAATATCCAAAAACTTTGAGTGTTAAAAGATCTTTGTTATTTCTAATTTTCATCATAAACCACATACTTGAGACAAAAATAATAAAAGGCAATATGGTGATAATCATACTTGGTATAAAAATGCTAGTAAGCATCAATGGTGTCAAAATATCAACATCAATATTTTTAAAAAATTCTATTTCTTCAAATAAATTTAATATTAAACCAAAACAATAAAATATAATAACGACAATAAAAAAGGTCTTTAAAAAATTTCTTAAAAGATAACTTAAAATTATTTTATTCATATTACTTTAGGTGTTTTAGACTCATGTGAAAATTTGTAAATTAAAAAAAAATAAAAAAAGAAAAGTAAAAAAAAAGGTAGAATAATAAAAATTAGCAATAAAAATTTATTAGTCCCCGTCAATCTTACTGTTAACTCTGAAAATAATAAAAGTACAAAACTATAAAAAAAAATAAATATTTTATTGTAATATAATTTTCGAGATCTAATTAATAACATTGCACAAATCAAAGAAATTACTGGAATATAAAAGGGAGTTATAATACGTCTATTTAGAGTAGATATAATTTCTTTTCGAAAGTCTGGATTACAATAAGAATTTTGATAATCTTTTAAAATAAAACAATTCAGTAATGTTTTTGTTGAGGTTTCTTGTATTTTTGGTTTTTTTATTGTTGTCGTATTAAAATTATTTAAATCAACATTTAATTGTTCAAATTTAATAATTTCATTATCAGAATTTTTTTTAAAAGCAATTATTTGTCCGTTAAATAGAATCATTGTTTTGTTTTTTATCAAACCATTCTCAGCAATTATTGTTGTTTCTTGCGTCTCTGATAAATTAGATGATAGGTTTTTTAAATTTTTCCCTTCATCATGTAAAAATATATTTTGAATTTCATTATTTATTTTTTTTTCAACCAAAAGCGTCAACCCTTCAAACGAGTCACTAAATTGTTGCGTCTTAATTGTGGGTAAAAAAGAGTTAAAGTTTTCTTGGCTTAATAATTGACGAGATTTATTTAATGCTGAAGGTGTAATTAAAACTGAAAGCAGTAAGTAAAAAATTAAAACAACTATTGAAATTAAAAAAAAAAGATTTGCTACATCAATTTTTTTAACACCAGAAGTCCACAAAATGACGAATTCACTATCTTGTATATGTTTTAAAATGAAAATTACTAAAGCTAAAAGAAAAGAAAGAGGTATGAATTTTATTGAAATACCAAATAAATTTAATACAGAATATTTAAAATAAGTTATCACAGGATAACCACTTTCAACAATAAGGTCTAAAAAACTGACAGCTCTAACTGTTAACGCTATCAGCGATAAGCCTATTAGTACTATTAGAAAAGTTTTAATAATCTCAATAAAAAAGTTTTGATAAATTTTATTTTGCAACATTGTAATTTGATGTATATAATTAATGCAACTTTGGCTAAAACTCAACCTATGATAGTAAACTTTAATGATCTTTTCATTGAAATCTGCTATATTTGATCATATATACCTTCCAATACAATTTAGCGAGTAATTAAAATTTATGTCAATTCAAATTATTTATAAAAAAAAAAAAGCGGACAAATCTTCATCAAATTTAGTTTTATTTGTTGATGAAAAATTTAAAATTGCTAATTATAAAAAGCATATATCTAAAACAGAATTTCTTTATATAAATGATCTATTAAAAACAAGTGATTTAAAAAAAAATATATTTGTTTATGAGTTAAACTCAAGAAGAAAAATAATTTTAATATCTATTAAAAAGGATCAAAAAAGTTTTAATGTAGAAAATCTTGGTGCCGAATTTTATAGTCGTATAAATTATGGAAAAAAAAGTGAGTATTTTATTGATTCTGATAGCTTGACAGATAAACATGAAAATTTTATAGGACATTTTCTTCATGGATTAAAACTAAAATCTTATAAATTTAATAAATATAAAACGAAAAAAGAAAAAAGGCTTATTTCTTTGTATATAATTGGAAATAAAAATAAACCTACAACACAAGACCAATTAAATTTTAAAGCTCTTGAAGAAGGAACTTTTTATGCAAGAGACTTAGTATCTGAACCTGGAAACATTCTACATCCAGATGAGTATTCAAAAAGATTAAATTCTCTTAGAAAAGATGGTTTGAAGGTAAACATATATGATAAAAAAAAATTAAGAAAACTAGGAATGCATGCGTTACTCGGTGTAGGGCAAGGTAGCACTAAAGGATCGTATCTTGTAACAATGGAATGGAATGGTAAAAAAAATAATACCAAACCTTTGGCATTTGTTGGAAAAGGAGTTACTTTTGATACCGGTGGTTATTCATTGAAACCAGCAAGATTTATGGAGGATATGACTTATGATATGGCTGGTTCTGCAGCTGTG
>MDTG01051547.1_pt1 | contig 12605 bp, 10 predicted proteins | sample 811421 | NCBI WGS metagenome assembly MDTG01 (sample SAMN05326645, study PRJNA326480) | marine metagenome | isolation source: seawater | place: Pacific Ocean: South East | collected 2011 | reverse complement strand
TTGTTATTTGATAAAAATGATCTTCAAAAAATGAATGTTTTAAGAAGAATAATTGCACCAATGGGCACAATGGATGCAATAGAATTTATTAATTCAAAATTAAAGAATACGAAAAGCAATACAGAGTTCTTTAATTCTATGAATAAACCATCATAATTATTAAAAATATCTCATAAAATTATTTAATTTAAATTAAAAAAAACTATATTTAATTAAAATAATTTATTGTGAAAAAAGATTTAAATACGATAATTTCTAAAGTTAATTCTTTACTAAAAGAAAAAAAATTTAAAGAATTAATAAATGAAATTAATAATAATTTTGGCAAAGAAAAACCACCAGCAATACTAAATATATTGGGTGCTGCAAAAATATTTCAGCCCAATGCAACAAAAGAAGATAAAATTTCAGGTGCGAAAGACTTTAAAGAAGCATTTATAAAAGATAATTCATTTATAAATTCTTTAATTAACTTTATTAGAATAAGTATAGAGCTAGAAGACTCTCAAGAAGCATTAACTTTAGCTAAGCAATATGAAAATAAATTTGGTTATCAAAAAGATGTTTTTAGGGGAATAGCAAGAATTAATTTTAAAACTGGAAATGTAAAAGAATCCGTTAAATATTTAGATGAAGTTTTAAGTAAAAATGAAGGAACTAGTAATAATTGGACTCAATATTTAATAAGACTTAATTATGACTATTTTATTGAGCAAAAAGAATACTTAGATAAATGTATAAAATTTTCAAACAGTTTAGAAACTATTGATGAAAGATATTTAATTCCTATTAATAAAGAAAAAAATAAAAAAATAAATTTAGGTTTTATATCAGCAGATTTTAGAAGACATCCTGTATCTTCATTACTATTAGAGTTAATAAAATCACTTGATAATAATAAATTTCAAACTTTTGGATTCTCAAACACAAAAAGAACAAAATTTGATGACGAAACAGAAAAATATAAAAAAATATTTAATAATTGGACAGATATATCTGAATTAACTGATTTAGAAACTTTAAATACAATTAGGTCTCACAACATAGATTTTCTAATCCATTTAGGAGGTTTGTTTGATAGAAGTAGACTTGCGGTAATTAAAAATAGAGCAGCAACAGTGCAAATATCTTGGATGAATATAAATACAACAGGAGTTAAAAATATGGATTACTTAATTGCGGATAAAAATTTAATAAAAAAAGAGGAAGAAATATATTATTCAGAAAAAATTATTTATATGCCTAATATATGGAATATACATAGTGGTTTTAAAGAAAAAAAATTAAATGATAGTTACAAAGAAATTAAAATAGATAAAGAAATTACATTTGGATCTTTTAATAATTTTGACAAGTTATCAGATAAAGTAATTTTAGTATGGTCTAAAATTTTAAAAAATATAAAAAATTCAAAACTTATTTTAAGATCATCTAATAATATTAATAAAGAATACACATATTCAAGATTTAAAGAATTTAGTGTACATGAAAAAATTGAGATTCAAGACCATATAGAAGATGAATTGGCTCATTTAAGTAGTTATAATAAAATTGATATAGCTTTAGATACATTTCCAACACCAGGAATGATCACAACATTTGAAGCACTATGGATGGGAGTACCGGTAATAATCATGAAAGGCTTTAATCTTTGTTCTAGAGCAGGCGAAAGTATTATGAAAAATATCAATATGGAAGATTTAATTTGTGAAAATGAAGAAGATTATGTTTCAAAAGCTATTGAATTAAGTAATAATATAAATGATTTAAATTCAATTAGAAAAAAAATTTATTATGAAGTGAAAAATTCAAGAATTTTTGATTATGAGATATTTAATAAAGAATTTGAAAATCTAATTCTAAATATTAATAAAAAAAAATAAAACAATGACAATATATGCTCTTTCATCAGGGCCTGGATTATCTGGAGTAGCAGTAGTTAGGGTTTCAGGGCCCGAAGCTAAAAATGTAATAAAAAGTCTCACATCAGGGCAATTTCCTAAGCCAAGAATAGCTACTCTCAAAAAAATCAACAATATCAACACTAATCAGCTGATTGATGAAGGTATAATTTTGTGGTTTCCTGGTCCTGAGAGCTACACAGGTGAAGATATGGCAGAATTTCATATCCATGGAAGCATAGCTGTTATAAAGGCACTTCAAAACTCAATTTCACAAGTCCCAAATTGCAGATTGGCTGAGCCAGGAGAATTTACAAAGATAGCATTTCAAAATAATAAAATTAATTTGCTCAAAGCGGAAAGTATAGGAGATCTTATAGCTTCAGAAACGGAAATTCAAAGAAAACAAGCTATTAAAATAATGTCAGGTAAAACTAATAATAAATTTAATCAATGGAGAACAGGTTTATTAAAAATTTTATCTATTATAGAAGCCAAAATTGATTTTCCAGATGAAGATTTACCAAGCAATATTTTAAAAAATATAAAAAAAGATTCAGAAACAATTAAATTACAAATTAAACAATCCTTAGAGGATCAAAAAGTTGGAGAAAGAATAAGAGAAGGTTTTAAGATAGCTATAGTTGGTCCGACAAACGCAGGTAAATCAAGTTTATTAAATTGTTTATCTAGAAAAGAAGTTGCAATTGTTTCTGAAATAGCAGGAACAACCAGAGATGTGATTGAAACACATCTTAACATAAATGGTTTTCCAGTAATTCTTTCAGATACTGCAGGAATTAGGGATTCAAAAAGTGAAATTGAAAAAAAAGGTATAAAATTGGCTTTAAAAAAAGCTGAAGATGCAGACTTAAATTTAGTAGTAATAGAGCCAAATAGTGCCCATTTTACTGGCTTTTTGAGAGATTTAATCAGTAATAAATCTATTTTAGTTATAAATAAATCTGATTTAGGAATTGATAATATATTAGAAGAATTTAAAAAATATAATCCTATTTATATATCAATTAAAAAAGAAAAAAATATTGATAAATTAATTTTAGAAATTAAAAATAAATTAAAAAATCAATTTATAAATTCAGATGATATTTTAATAACTAGAGAAAGACACAGACAACATTTGGAAGAAGTTGTTTTAAATTTAGAAAATTTTATTTCTAAATCCAACGAAGAAGCTTTTGATAAAGCTGCAGAGGACCTTAGGTTAGCCACAAGACATCTTGGTATGATTGTAGGTAAAGTAGACGTAGAAGAGATATTAGGTAGTATTTTCAACGATTTTTGTATTGGTAAATAATTAGCTTATTTCCTGGATTTTTAGGTTATTTTGATTAATTTTTGTTGATAAACAACGCTTATTTAAGAATTTTCACTGATAACTTGTAAATATTACAATCAATTATAAATTCATTAAATGCAAATGGATTTAAAATTTGATGTAGTAGTAGTTGGAGGTGGTCATGCAGGGTGTGAGGCAGCTGCTGCTTCAGCTAGATTAGGAGTGAACACTGCCTTGTTTACTCATAAGATCGAAACTATTGGAGAGATGTCATGTAATCCTGCAATAGGCGGGCTAGGCAAGGGTCATTTAGTTAGAGAAATAGATGCATTAGATGGAGTTATGGGCGATGTGGCAGATAAATCAGGCATACAATTCAGACTTCTAAATAGGAGTAGAGGACCAGCTGTCAGAGGACCAAGAACTCAGAGCGATAGATCTCTATATAAAAAATATATGAGAAAAAAACTCGTAAACTACTGTAATTTAAGCGTTTTTTCTGATCCTGTAATTGAGTTTATATTTATTAATAATAGCATAAATGGATTTATAACTAAATCTGGCAAGAAAATAATAACTTCCAAGCTAATACTCACTACGGGCACTTTTTTAAATGGATTGATCCACATTGGTGATAAAACCACTCCAGCAGGGAGATATAATGAAAAACCTACAACTGGATTAAGTGATCAGCTAAAAAAAAATAATTTTAAAATCGGGAGATTAAAAACTGGAACCCCACCTAGACTAGACTCTAGAACAATAAATTTTGATAAACTTGAAAAACAATACGCAGATGATGATCCTTATTTTTTTTCTTTTATGACAAAAAGAAACTTAAACCGACAGGTCTCATGCAGTATGACATATACAAACAAACAAGTTCATAAGATTATTTCTAAAAATTTAAAAAGAAGCGCCATGTATTCAGGTAGTATTAAAGGAGTAGGGCCAAGATACTGTCCATCTATAGAAGATAAGATAGTAAAATTTTCAGAAAAACTCAGACATCAAATCTTTCTAGAGCCAGAGGGTCTTAATGACAATACAATCTACCCCAATGGTATTTCCACTTCTTTACCTTCTGAAGTGCAGAATGAAATATGCAGTAAAATCAATGGTTTAGAAAATGTTAGAATAATAAGACCTGGATATGCAATAGAATATGACTATATCGATCCTCGAGAACTGTTTTTAACTTTAGAAACTAAAAAAATTAAAAATTTATATCTTGCAGGACAAATCAATGGCACTACGGGTTACGAGGAAGCCGCTGCACAGGGTTTGATTGCTGGAATTAATGCTGCTCTATCATTTAAAAATCAACAACCATTTATATTAGATCGTTCCGAAGCTTATATTGGAGTAATGATTGATGATCTTGTTACTAAGGGTGTAGCTGAACCTTATAGGATGTTTACATCTAGAGCTGAATACAGATTAACTCTTAGAGCAGATAATGCAGATTTAAGATTAACAAGAAAAGGCATAAACATAGGCGTTATAAATAAAGAAAGAGCTTATGCTTTTAATAATAAGTCTAATAAACTGAATGAAATATCAAATAAAATGAGCAATTTAAAAATTTCTCCATCAAAAGTTAATAAATATGAGATAAATATTGCAAAAGATGGAGTTTTAAGAACTTCTTTACAAGTCTTAAGCCAAAAAGGCGTAGATATGACAAAAATTCGTGAAATATGGCCTGAAATTCCATATATATCTAAAGAAATTGATGATCAGCTTGAAATTAATGCTCATTATAAAGGTTATCTAAACAAACAAAATGCAGATATTTTAGCATTTAAAAGAGATGAAATGCTAAAAATCCCGGAAAATGTTAATTATGATGATTTAAGTGGATTATCTAATGAAGTTAAAGCTAAATTCAAGAAAATCAGGCCTAAAACTATGGGCCAGGCATTGAGAATTGACGGTATAACTCCAGCCGCAGTATATATTTTGTTGTCACATGTCAAAAGAAAGTCTATTAAGAATATAGCTTGATTGATTCGAACATTTTAGAATATTCAAAATTAGAAACTTTAAATGTTTCACGTGAAACGTTTCCAGAGTTAGAGGAATTTAGATCCTTAATATTGGCAAAAAACAAAGATTTTAATCTTATTAGCTCTAATTCTGAAGCCATATCAAGAGAAAGACATATAATTGATAGTGCACAAATAATTGATTTTATTGATAAAAATGATAATGTTTGTACTGATGTTGGGTCAGGTTCTGGGCTACCCGGAATTGTCCTAGCTATAATCATGAAACATAAAAAATCTAATATGGAGTTTCATTTATATGAAAAAAGCTTCCATAAAAGTAATTTTCTTAAAGAGGCTTCCAAGAAATTTAATTTAAATACAAAAATTTTTCAGAAAAATATATTTGAGGAAAAAAATTTAGAAACAGACACAATTGTATCAAGAGCTTTTAAACCATTGCCAATAATATTTGAACTAGCAACAAATAATTTTAAAAATTATAAAAACATAATTTTGTTTTTAGGAAAAAATGGAAAAAAGAAATTAAAGAGTGTAGTTCGACAATGGCAATTTGATTATAAAGAAAAACAAAGCTTAACCAATAAAGATTCTTTTTTAATAAAAATTAACTGCTTAAAAAAAATATGAAAGAAAAAATTATATCAATCATTAATCAAAAAGGTGGAGTTGGTAAAACTACTACCGTAATAAACTTAGCCGCAGGTTTATCAATAAAAGAAAAAAAAATATTAGTTATAGATTTAGACCCACAAGGAAATGCTACCACAGGTCTTGGATTGTCCAATGTAAATAATTCAGACAAAACAATTTATGATGTTCTTAATGGAACAAAGAAAATTTCAGAGGTAATATGTAAGACAAATATTAATAATTTGGATGTGATTACATCAAATGTCGATTTATCAGGACTAGAGGTCGAAACAGCCGGAGATAATCGAAGAGCCTTCATTTTAAAAGATCAAATAATGGCTTATTTAAATGATTCTGGAGCATCATACGATTATGTGCTAATTGACTGCCCGCCTTCACTAAGTCTATTAACAATAATGGCATTAGTAGCTTCAAATTCATTAGTTGTTCCACTTCAGACAGAATTTTTTGCTCTCGAAGGACTTACCCAGCTTATGAAGACAATAGAAAGAATAAAATCTAATTTAAACACTGAACTTAACATAAAAGGAATTCTACTTACTATGTATGACAAAAGAAATAAGTTATCAAGTCAAGTTGAAAAAGAAGCTAGACAATATTTCAAAGATAAAGTTTATCAAACTGTTGTTCCTAGAAATGTTAGACTTTCTGAAGCACCTTCCCATGGCGTTCCAGTATTGATATACGATAAATCTTGCCCGGGTAGCAAGTCATATTTTAATTTTACTGAGGAATTTTTAAATCAAGAAAAAATTATGGAGAGTGCAGCATAATGAATAATTCTCTGAAAAGAGGTTTGGGTAGAGGTTTATCATCATTAATTGGTGATACAGGTACAAATTTAAATAATAATAAAATTTCAATTAGCTCTATTGTTAGAAATAAATTTCAGCCTAGAAAGAATTTTGACAAAACTAGTTTAGAAGAACTAACTAATTCAGTAAAAGAGAGGGGTATAATCCAACCCATTGTAGTTAGAAAATCCAGCAAAGAAAATGGTAAGTATGAAATTATTGCTGGCGAGAGAAGATGGTTGGCTGCACAGAATGCTGGATTGCATGAAGTTCCTTCTGTTGTAGTAGAAGCTGATGATTTAAAATCATTAGAATTTGCTATTGTAGAAAATGTTCAAAGAAGTGATTTAAATCCAATTGAAGAGGCCCAAGGCTATAAAAGATTAATCGATGAGTTTAGTTATGATCATGAAAAAGTTGCAAAATTTATAGGTAAAAGTAGAGCACATATTACTAATTGTTTAAGACTTTTAAGTTTACCAAACGAAGTTATATACCTTATAGAAGACGAAAAATTATCCCAAGGCCATGCTAAGATTTTGGTAGGTTTAGATAATTCTTTTTTTATAGCAAAAAAGATAATTGAAAAAAAATTGTCAGTAAGACAATCAGAAACATTGGTTAGATCCTTAAAAGGTAAAAAAAGATTCAAATCAATTATTAAAGACCCTAATATAAAAGATTTAGAAACAAATTTAGAAGAAAAAACTGGAATTAAAACTTTTATAAAAAATAGAAAAAACAATTCAGGATCTTTGACTTTTGAATATAAGGATCTCGATCAATTAAATAGATTAATAATGGTTATAAAGGCTAATTATTAATTTTTGTTGGCAGTATTCAAAATAAAATCTGAAACAATACTGAGTGAATTTATAGAATTTTTTTTAATTAGTAGCTCAATATCGCTTATTTTTTTTATAAGTTTTTCTGCTTCTTTTTTTTCCCAAGCCAAAATTTGATTTTTTACTATAATTTTGTCTTTCCAAAATATATTTGGTTTATAACTTGAAATTGCATCATCTATATTTTTTCCATTATCACAATCAATCTTTAATTTTAAAACTCTTTTTGATTTTAAAAGTAATGTTCTAGCAATTCTAATACAGTCATCAGAAGAAAAGTTATTTTCATTTAATATTTTAATAGTTTTTTTTGCATTCCGGGAAAGGCAATTATCAGCAAGTTCAGTTATACTATAATTTTCTGATAAATTTGTGAGTTTTTCTATTTCATCTAGAGATATTTTTGTGTTTGCGTTTAAATAATTTTCTATTTTGTTCAATTCATTATTTAAATTTTTTCTATCTCCATTGCATCTTTCAGTAATAATATTTATAACTTCTCTAGAAACACCTACTTTTTTTTTCTTAAAAAATTCTATGGCTATCGAGTTTAGTGTATTTATATTGTCTGAATAAAATGGAATGCAGACTAAATTTTTTTCTTTTTCAAAATAATTTCTAAGCTTAGATTTTTTTTCTAGACTACCAGAATTTAAAATTAATAATATATCTTGAATATTTTTGGATATTATTTCCTCAACAAACCTAAGTATTTTATCTGAAGTTCTTGAAATTATGACTATTTTTTCGTCATCAAAAAATGATTTGTTTAATAAGTTAGAAATGAAATTTTCATAATTATCTAAAACTTCTGTTTCTTCATATCTTTCAATTATTTTATTATTGTATTTATTAATAAAATACTCTTTTATTACTTGATTTTTGAAACCTTCATTTTCTCCATAAAGTAAAATTGTATTAGAATTTTGATTATTTAATTTATTTAGTTCGAAAGATTTAATTATCATTCTAAAGTTTCTAATGACAAAATTAAGTTATCAACAATTTTTTCTACAAGTTTGTTTTGTATATCTTTTTCGTATTGATTTAATGTGAATTTATTTTCATTATTATTGTAACTAAAGTTTTCAGATATATTTTTATTTTTTATTATTACATTATTTCTTAGTATATCAATGTTGAGAGAAACAGACATTTCCAAAATTTTAGTTTCTCCTTTTTCATCTTTTGAAACAGACTTTATTTCTTTTGATGAATTAATTTTTAAATCATAAATTAAACTACTATTATTTTGTTTTAATCTGGAAATTTGTCTTAAAACAATTTTATTAACTTTTTTATTACCTTTAAGTTCAATTTCATTTATTTTAAACTTAGCATCTCCCGAACTATATATTGGCGTATAATCACATGAATACAAAAATATTAACAATAATGTAAATACTATTTTTCTCATTTAACAATCAAATTAATTAATCTGTTTGGAACAAATATTTTTTTTATAATTTTGTTATTTATTAAATATTTTTTTATCTTATCACTTTTTAAAATTTGTTCTAATAATTGATCTTCAGTTATATCTATATTTGTTTTAATTAAATCCTTTTTTTTACCATTAATTTGAATAACTATATTAGTAAATTTTGAAATTAAATATTTTTTGTCCACCTTTGGCCATGAATAAATTTTTTCTTTTCCAATCTCTTTTAAGCATTCGTTAGCAAAATGTGGAATAAATGGGGTCAATAAATTTAATATTTTGATATAGTTTTCTTTTAAGTTATTTGAGTCTATTTTTTTATCAACAATTTTAATTATATAATTGTACATTTCGTAAAAATTAGCAATTATTACATTGTAGTGGAAACGTTCAATATTATTAGTAATTTTATTTATTAATTGATTTGTAAATTCGTTTAAATCAATTTCTGGATCATCAATTCTATTTTTATTTTGAATTTTTTTTATTATTTTTTGATGCAAAAGCCAAAGTTTCTGAATAAATTTATATGATGCCTGTATACCTTGTTCAGACCACTGTACATCTTTCTCAGGGGGACTATCGGATAAAATAAATAATCTAACAGAGTCTGCTCCATAATTTTTTATTATTATTTCAGGATCAATTGTATTTTTTTTTGATTTTGACATTGACTCTGATGAACCTACGGTAATTTTTTCCTCTTTATTACTTTTTAAAAAATAATTTTTTCCATCTTCAGATTGTACATCTTCTGGACTTACCCAATTATTATTTTTATCTTTATAAGTTTCATGACAAACCATTCCTTGAGTAAATAAACCCTCAAAAGGTTCTTTAAGTTTAAATTTATCATTTTTAAACGACAGTGCGTGCATAAAAAAACGTGAATATAATAAGTGAAGTATTGCATGTTCAACCCCACCTATATATTGGTCAACAGGAAGCCAATAATCAATTTCTTTTTGATCAAAACCTGAATCTTTATTTGTTGCAGAACAAAATCTTAGAAAATACCATGACGAGTCTACAAAGGTATCAAGTGTATCAGTTTCTCTAAAATGTGTTTCACCATTAATTTTAATTTCCTTCCATTTTATGTTGGAATCTAAAGGATTTCCTTTTACACTTAAATCTACTTGTTCAGGTAATAGAACTGGCAATTCTTTTTTTGGTATTTTTACAACTTCATTTTTTTTATTGTATACAATTGGAATTGGGCATCCCCAATATCTTTGTCTAGAAACACCCCAGTCTTTTAATCTAAAATTAATTTTCTTTTTCCCTAAATTATTCTTTTCCAAATATTCTATAGTTTTAATTATTGATTCATCAGGAACTTCTAGTCCATTTAAAAATTTTGAATTAAAAATTATACCTGGTCCAGTATAAGCTTCATCAGATTTAAAATCATTTTGGCTATCCTTCGGTCTTACAACCCAATTAATGCTTAAATTATATTTTTTAGCAAAATCAAAATCTCTTTGGTCGTGGGCAGGACATCCAAAAACCGCACCAAATCCATAATCCATAAGAACAAAATTTGCAAAATATACGGGAGCTTTAATAGAACTATCTAAAGGATTAATTGCAGTTAAATTAGTTTTAAAACCTAGCTTTTCTGCATTTGCGATAGACTCTTCTGTAGTTCCGGTTTTACCACATTCTTCCTTAAACGTTTTAAACTTTTCATCTTTTTCATACAATTTAGCTAAAGGATGATCAACAGATAGTGCTAAAAATGAAAAACCAAAAAGTGTGTCAGGTCTTGTTGTAAAACATTTAATTTTTTTTAAAGTTTTATCGCCCTCAATTTTAAAATCTATTTCACAACCAAATGATTTGCCTATCCAATTTTTTTGCATAGTTTTTACTTTTTGAGGCCAACTATTCAATTTTTCTAAACCTTTAAGTAAATCTTCTGAAAATTTTGATATATTAAAAAACCATTGATTTAATTTCTTTCTTTGTACAACAGCGCCAGATCTCCAACCTCTCCCATTAATTACTTGTTCATTAGCTAGAACTGTTTCGTCTATAGGGTCCCAATTTACATAATTTTCTTTTCTATATACTAGCCCTTTATCATATAAGTCCAAAAAGAAAGATTGTTGGTGTTTATAATATTCAGGAGTACATGTAGAAATTTCTCTGTCCCAATCTAAAGATAGCCCTAGTTTTTTAAGTTGTTTTTTCATCATTATAATATTATTTTCTGTCCAGCTTTTAGGGTGTAAATTTTTTTCTTTTGCAGCATTTTCTGCAGGCATACCAAATGAATCCCATCCCATTGGATGTAAGACATTAAATCCGTTCATAGATTTATATCTCGCCAAAACATCTCCTATAGTATAGTTTCTTACATGTCCCATATGTATTCTACCTGATGGATATGGGAACATTTCTAGGCAATAAAATTTTTTTTTATTTAAATCTAGACGTGTTTTAAATGATTTATTTTTCTCCCATGCAGCTTGCCATCTTTCTTCGACAATTTTATAATTATATCTTTCCATTAAAATAAATTATTAAATTAACTACATTTTTTACTTAAATTAATTTTTTGGTATTTTTCCTGAACTATCCAGAGTGATGCCTCTCTTATTAGGATTATTCTTTGCATCCATTCTTTCAATTTCTACAGCCTTTTTAATTATTGCTAACTTAATTTCATTTCCAATATTACTAGTTGAATTAATTACTTTACAGTTTTCAAAAATTTTACAATTTTTTCTAAAAATAGAAACCTCTATACCATCTGGTCGAATCTCGTTACTTAAAAATCTAATAGTTATTTTTATAGATTCATCTTTACTTTCATCTGGTGAATACCAGTCAGAAATAATAATTCCACCGCTGTAATCAGCATTTGCTAAGGGTAAAAAATTTAGAGTTTCCAAAGATGCTCTCCACATTGGATTGGATGAAGCAAATTGAAAATCACCACCTCTTTTTGAGTTACCCATAATTTTTATTCCTCTACCTTCCTCGATATTTTTTTTAACTCTTTCTGCTTCATTGACAGGAATTTTTCTGCTATCTACTGGACGATATATTCCACATGAATTTAAAAATGATAATAGAATTACAGAAATAGTTATAATTTTTAATAATTTAGTCACAAAATATCCTTTGAGTTTAAGCCAAAATTGATTTGTAAGGCTATTTTCATAAAAATAAATAAAAAACATCAAAAAACACAAATTAATGGCTAATTTATTAATTAATTTTATGTTGTATAATTATCACATATTCGAAAAAAATAAGGTATTTTATAACTTTCAAAAACATCAATTCAATAAATCTGATAAATATCGGACTATTCATAATAATTATTAAGAATAAAGGAGACAATTATGGACAAACTAAGAAAAGTAGGTCTTTCAGCTTTAGCTGGTTCTATGGCTATGTTTTCTGCAAGTGCAGACGTTAGCTTAACTGGTTCAGGTGAATTTACCTATACAAACAGTGGTGGTACTACAGACAACACTGGTAACCCATTTGGTTTATCTCATACTATATCAGTAACTGGTACAGGTGAAATGGACAATGGTTGGTCATATTCAGTATTTACTGGATTCGCTGGTCAAGATTTAGCAACAGACTCTAACTCACTTAAAATTACTATGGGTGATATGGGTACGTTCTCATTTGACCAAGG
>MDTG01391659.1_pt1 | contig 12606 bp, 8 predicted proteins | sample 811421 | NCBI WGS metagenome assembly MDTG01 (sample SAMN05326645, study PRJNA326480) | marine metagenome | isolation source: seawater | place: Pacific Ocean: South East | collected 2011 | reverse complement strand
CAAATTGCAAAATGGGGTGGTACTTATGCTGCTTGGCAATCTAATGTTACTGATTTAAGAGATTTTATTTTAGCTAGATGTGATAGTATGAATTCTGGATTTGTTGACTGCGACACTGCAATTACGGGTATCTTTGATGTTACGGTGGAAATTATTGGCGTTGGAGAGGTAGAGATGAGTAATGGAAACATCATAGACCAAAACAATACCGGTTGGACCGACCAAAGGTTTGGAGGTATTAATCTTCCTTTTGAAGTGATAAGTGGCTCTTTTGATCATTGGGAAGTATTGCCTGCAGGAGTTTATGTGTATGACCCTAATCTAGATACGCTAATGATCAACCTACAAGGAGATGTTACTGTTCGGGCTTATTTTGTTCCTTCAGCACCCACAAGAGATATAACTTATAGTGTAAGTCCTTCAGGCTCTGGAACAACAATAAGTGCAAACGGCTCTATCATCAACACTTTTCCAACTACAGTAACATATACAATTGATGAATTGGTAAACATCTCCCCTGGCCTTGATCCTCTATATGAATTTAACTCTTGGAGTTCAGACAGTGTTATATTAATGGCAACAAGCAACAACCCTACTGATTCTTTTTATGCAAGCAACCATGATACTGTAACTTTATATATTACTAAAAAACCAACCATTACTTATAATATAGATCCGCCATCAACATCAAGTACAATAAATGTTGATGGTTCGGTTATTAATGTGTTTCCTACTACTATTGCTTACCCAAAAAATCAACTCATAAATATATCCCCTAACCTTGACCCTCTTTATGGCTTTAGTAATTGGGATTCTGATAGTGTACTGTTAATGCCAACACCTAATAACCCTACAGGCTCTTTTTATGTTTCTAATAATGATACCGTAACATTAAGCTTATACTTACTGCCTATTCTTTCCTCTTTTATTTCTGGCAACGATACTATTTGTGATAATGGCTCTTCTGACGCTGAAGTTACAGTTGCATTTAGCGGCATACCTCCTTATACTTTTGTCCATGCCATCAATGGAGATCCACAACCCCCAATTACTACTTTTTTTAATCCTTATGTCGTTAAAACTAGAGAGGAAGGAAATTATACTTTACAATATTTTTCTGATGCAAATGATCTGGCTGGATCTGTTAGTGGAGAGGCTTTGGTTACAGTGCTTACTGCAGTAATTGCAAATTTTGATCCACAACCTGACAGCATGTCTATACTTTATACCACAACTCAACTAATCGATAAGTCAGAAGGAAATGTCGTGAGTTGGCAATGGAATTTTGGGGATAATACGCCTGCCGATTTTTCAAAAAACCCATACCATACCTACAAAGACTCATTAGCCACTTATCAAGTAAGTTTGATTGTATCTGATGATCAGGGCTGTCTAGATACTAGTTTTAAACATATTCAAATTACGGATGATTATTGGGTTTATATTCCTAATTCTTTTACGCCTGATAAAGATGGTTTAAATGATAAATTATGCATTTCATATAATGGTATTAGGGAGGCTACTTTCAGTTTTAATGTCTATGATAGATTTAGCAATCTAGTTTATTCAACTAACAATATACGCGATTTGGATTGTGATAATGGGTGGGACGGCACAGACCAATCAACCTTAATTGATTTACCTACGGGTGTATATATTTATCAAATATACTATCAGGATTTTGAAGGATGGAAACATCAAGAAACTGCTGATATTCTTATTAGCCGTTAATCTAAAACTATTTCTTTTTTTAAGCTATGTTAGCGTTGCTTATATAAAATTCAAAAACTATATTTGCAAGTATTATATTTGGTGTAAAAAATGAGCAAGTTCAAGCAATACAAACATTTAAGTCTTTCTAAAACCCATAAAGAAGTTTTAGAAAGCTGGAAGGAAACCGATATTTTTAATCAAAGCATTGAAGATAGAAAAGGGGCTCCTCCATTTACTTTTTATGAAGGGCCACCCTCAGCAAATGGAATGCCTGGTATCCACCATGTAATTGCTCGAACTATTAAAGATCTTTTCTGCCGATACAAAACCCTACAAGGGTTTCATGTAAACCGAAAAGCAGGATGGGATACTCATGGTTTACCGGTAGAGCTTGCAGTGGAAAAAGAATTAGAAATTACAAAAGAAGATATCGGATCGACAATATCTATTGAAGATTATAATAAAGCTTGCCGTACCAATGTAATGAAATACAAAGAAAGTTGGGAAAATATTACAGAGGAAATGGGGTATTGGGTAGATATGGAAAACCCTTATCTTACTTATGATAATAAATACATTGAAAGCGTTTGGTGGCTCTTAGCTAAAATGCATAAAAAAGGATTGCTTTACAAAGGACATACCATACAGCCTTTCTCACCAAAAGCCGGGACAGGCCTAAGCACACATGAGCTCAATCAGCCAGGTTGTTATCGTGATGTAAAAGACACCTCAGCAATTGCTCAGTTTAAAGTAATTAAAAATGAAAACTCTAGTATACTATTTCGTAAAACAAATAATGATATCTATTTCCTAGCCTGGACTACTACTCCTTGGACATTGCCCTCAAATACAGCTCTAGCAGTTGGAAAAAAGATTGACTATTTATTGGTTGAAACTTTAAATCAATACACAGGAAAAGCAATAACCGTTATTGTTGCTAAGGAATTAGCCACAAAATACTTTGGGCCTGAAAATGCAGGTTTGAAATTTGAAGAATATGAAGTTGGAAAGAAAAATCTGCCGTACAAATTCATTGCAGAATTTAAAGGAAGTCGCTTAGAAGGGATAAGGTATGAGCAATTATTACCCTATGTACAGCCAAAAGATGGAGATTCTTTTAGGGTTATCCTTGCGGATTTTGTAACCACTGAAGATGGTACTGGAATCGTTCATTTAGCGCCAAGTTTTGGAGCAGATGATAATAGGGTGGCAAAACAAAACGGAATTGGAAGCTTAACTTTAGTGAACAAACAAGGAAGGTTTGTTGATGAGGTTACTGACTTTGCTGGTCTGTATGTTAAAGATGAATTTTATTCTGAAGAAGAAGAAAAACCAAAACTCTCGGCTGATATCCAGATTGTAATCAAATTGAAAGAAGAAAACCTTTGCTTTAAAACTGAGAAATACGAACATTCATACCCTCATTGTTGGCGTACGGACAAGCCTATTTTATACTATCCTATGGATAGTTGGTTTGTAAAAACTACTGACTATAGAGATCGAATGCTGGAACTTAACAAAACTATTAATTGGAAACCAAAATCAACAGGTGAAGGGCGTTTTGGAAAATGGTTGGAGAATCTAGTGGATTGGAATTTATCTCGTTCTCGTTTTTGGGGGATCCCCATTCCTATATGGAGAACTGCTGATGGAAAGTCAGAGATTTGTATTGGTTCAATAGAAGAATTAAAATCTGAAATTGAAAAGTCAATAACTGCTGGTGTAATGAAAATTAATCCTTTAGCTAATTTTACTCCAAAGGATTTTTCAGAGAACAACTATAATAGCTTTGATTTGCACAGGCCTTATGTTGATGATATTGTTTTAGTAACAGAAAGGGGAGAAGTAATGAAAAGGGAGTTGGATTTAATTGATGTTTGGTTTGATTCTGGGGCAATGCCGTATGCTCAATTGCATTATCCTTTTGAAAATAAGGATGTATTTGAACAAAATTATCCTGCTGATTTTATTGCTGAAGGAGTTGATCAAACTAGAGGTTGGTTCTTTACTTTACACGCAATCTCAACTATGTTGTTTGATTCAGTTGCGTATAAAAATGTAATTTCAAATGGGTTGGTATTAGATAAGCATGGTAATAAGATGTCGAAACGTCTAGGCAATGCTACTGATCCTTTTAAAATAATTAATGACTATGGTGCTGACGCCACAAGGTGGTATATGATATCTAATGCGCAGCCTTGGGATAATTTAAAGTTTGATGATGCTGGGATACAAGAAGTTCAAAGAAAATTTTTTGGAACGCTGTACAACACTTATTCTTTCTTTGTGCTTTATGCAAATATTGATGGATTTAATTATGCTGAGAAAGAAGTGGCTATTAACAGAAGGACAAAAATTGACCGTTGGATTATTTCAGAATTAAATACCTTAATTAAAACAGTTGAAGAAAATTATGAGCACTATGAGCCTACTCGAGTCACTCGATTAATTCAAGATTTTGTAATTGAGAAATTAAGTAACTGGTATGTGCGTTTAAGTAGGCGGCGTTTTTGGAAAGGAGAGTATAATTCTGATAAAGTTTCTGCTTACCAAACTCTTTATGAATGCTTAGAAAAAATTGCTATTATAGCGGCGCCTATTGCACCATTTTTTATGCATTGTTTATTTCACGATTTAAACAGCGTAAGCAATAGGAGGTCTGCAAAATCAGTTCATTTAGCTGATTTCCCAAAATCAGAGAATGGAAAAATTGATGCTAACTTAGAAAGGAAAATGCAATTAGCGCAAAATATTACTTCACTTGCTTTATCATTACGAAAAAAAGAACTGATAAGAGTAAGGCAGCCATTGGAAAAGATAATGATTCCAATATTAAATAAAAATATGCAGCAGGACATAGACCAGGTCTCTGCAATTATTTTAAGCGAAATAAATGTTAAAACAATTGAGTATTTAACTGAAGAATCTAATGTGTTAACCAAACAAATAAAACCTAATTTTAAAACACTTGGCCCTAAGTTTGGGAAAGACATGAAATTGATTACTAAAAAAATCGCCCAATTCTCTTCAGAAAATATTAAGGAGATTGAAAAAGAAGGAAAATACCAAATCAGTAATGATATTCTTATTGATATTAATGATGTTAAAATTACCTCCGCAGATATTCCGGGATGTGTTGTTAGTAGTGCTGATGGAATAACTGTAGCGCTAGATATTAATATTTCTGAATCATTAAAAGAGGAGGGCTTGGCCCGTGAGTTTATTAATCGCATTCAAAATCTTAGAAAAGACAAGGCATTTAAGGTAACAGATAAAATATCTATTCTAATTGAAAATAATGAGCAGTTAGAACCTGCTATTCAAAATAATTTCACTTATATTTGTGAAGAAACTTTAGCAGAAAAATTAGAATTTATAACAGTCAGTGATGCTGATGAGATTGAGTTGGTTGACCAAATTACTACAAAGGTGAGCATTAAAAAACAATAATTATTATGGTTGAAAAAACTACATACACAAAAGATGAGCTTAAGGGGTTTAAAAAGATAATCTTGTCTAAAATTGAAAGCGCTAAAGATGACTTGGAGATTTTACGAGCTGCTACCGCTAATGATTCTGACAATGGCACTGAGGACACCTCGCCAACTTTCAAGCAATTTGAAGAGGGTTCTTCAACACTATCAAAAGAAGAAAATATTAAGCTGGCTGAGCGTCAAGCAAAATTTATTAGAAGTCTTAATAATGCTTTAGTACGTATTGAAAATAAAACCTATGGGATTTGTAGGGTTACTGGTAAGTTAATCTCAAAAGAAAGATTAAATTTGGTTCCTCACGCAACACTAAGTATTGAAGCAAAAAAAGCACAATAACCTACCTTGAGGAAAATATTTCTTACTGCTTTTGTTCTCATCTTAATTGATCAAATTATAAAAATTTGGATTAAAACTAATTTTATTTTAGGCGAAGAAATAAAAGTTTTTGATTGGTTTATTATTCACTTCACTGAAAATAATGGAATGGCGTTCGGAATGGAGTTTGGCGGCTATACCGGCAAAGCTATTCTTTCCATCTTCAGAATAATAGTAGTTGGACTTGGTATAAAATATGTTATGGATATTACTAAAAAGAAACTTCCTAATGGCGCTTTAATATCTTTAGGATTAATAATTGGGGGTGCGTTAGGTAATATTATTGACAGCTCTTTTTATGGGATTATTTTTAATGATAGTTATAACAATGTTGCGGTGTTGTTTCCTGAAACAGGAGGTTATTCCTCTTTTCTACACGGAAAAGTTGTAGATATGCTTTACCTCCCTTTATTAAATAGTCATTACCCTCAATGGTTGCCAATTTGGGGTGGCGACCATTTTATCTTTTTTCGTCCTGTTTTTAATATTGCTGATGCAGGAATATCAGTGGGTATAGCTATAATTCTTATTTTTTATAGAAACTTATTTAACTAATCTTTTCTCTTTTGATATCTCTGTATATCTCCATAAATAGTGCCTTCTAATCCAAATTTTTCTGAATGCTTTTTAAAATATTTATGATTTAAGGTTCTTAAAAATCCCAACACCCAAAACTGAACTTTACTTTTTAGTGGAATTTTCAGTAGCGCCCACTCTTCAGGAAATGAATAATTGTACTTTTCTATAAATGGTCCAAAAACAGCAATAGCTCTTTCCTTAATATCATCAGTATAATAGCCTAATATGTCTGGCTTCTTACCAACAGTTTTATTTGCCACGGGTAGGGGTTTAGGGTTTTGCACTCCTGCTTTTTTTAACGCCAATAAATAATCCTCAGCAATATTTTCGTACCTAATTACAAAATCACAATCATCAATAGTCATGCTTGATAAATTATCATACGGTTTAGTGAAAAACTTTAAAAAGTACTGCTGAAAACTTGCGTTATTCTTGTGTATAAAATTAAATTTCTCTCTGTGTTTTTTTGTTATGTGCCCTCCATTTTCTGAAAAAAGAGATGGGTTTGTAAAGTTTCCTTTGGCATTTGATTTCATCTTTTCAAAAACAGTAACAGCAATCTCCATCGGGTTTCTTAATACTGCAAATACAAAATATCCCTTCTCCTCATCTGAAGCTATACGCTCAAACTCATAGTATAAAGAGTGTTTTCGTAGAAAAGACTCGCCTTTATACCTTATGTGTAATTCTTTTGAAATTGCAGATGATGCTGAAAAGGGGAGCCCAATAAAAAGAAACTTATATTTATGACTAATTATCATTTATATAATATTGTTAGCTAACATGAATTCTGCAATCTGAACCGTATTGGTGGCCGCTCCTTTTCTTAAATTATCTGAAACCACCCACATGTTTAAGGCCTTCTTTTGGGTAAAATCTCTTCTTATTCTTCCTACAAAAACAGCATCTTTTTTATGAGAAATTATTGGCATAGGATATTTGCTGTTTTTAGGGTCATCAAGAACTTCAACTCCATCCATTTTATTTAGTGCAAATCTGATTTCATCTAAATTAAATTCATTTTTAAAAGTGACATTTACACTTTCAGAGTGCCCCCGAACTACAGGAACTCTTACTGCAGTAGCAACAACATCTATACTTTTATCTAATATTTTCTTGGTTTCGTTAGTAAGTTTCATTTCTTCTTTAGTATAGCCATTCTCTATAAAATCATCACATTGAGGTAAGGAGTTTTGAAAAATTTGATATGGATAAACCATCTCATCATCAATATTGTTTTTTTCATTTTTTAATTGTTCAACGGCTTTCTTTCCGGTTCCGCTAACTGCTTGATATGTTGATACAACCACTCTTTTAACTTGAAATTTACTGTGGAGTGGAGCAAGCGCCATTGCTAACTGTATAGTAGAACAATTTGGATTCGAAATAATCATATCTGATTTATCAAGTTCGTTACCATTTATTTCAGGGACTATCAACTTATGATTATCATTCATTCTCCAATAAGAAGAATTATCAACCACCTTACATCCTTTCTTTGCTAATTTTGGTGCCCATATTTTGGAAATCTCTCCTCCGGCAGAAAATAAAGCAATATCAACTTTTCTTTCTACTAAATCAGGTAAAGAGATAATCTCACACCCCTTTCCAAGATAATTTATAGTTTGGCCACATGATTTTTCTGATGCAACTGGGATCAATTCTGTTAAGGGGAAATTCCTCTCGGAAAGAACCTCTAATATTTCTCTTCCTACCATTCCTGTAACCCCAACTATTGCTAAAATCATTTTTCTTTTTTTACTCTCCAAAAATAGTATATTTACACACTATGAGAAAACACTTACTTACTTTTATGTTTTTAGCACAATCCTTAATGGGATTGTCGCAATTTTCAGATGATTATTTCACAAATAACCCCACATGCGGTAATATAGAGCAATTTAAAGAAGTTGTGATTATAAGTAGATAATGCCGGTCCCAGCTCAAATAACCGGCCTCATAAAGATGATCCCAAATAAAACTGGAGTTTATCAGTGTTACGATAAACAAAAGCGTTTGCTTTATGTTGGGAAAGCAAAAAATCTTAAAAAACGAGTTTCTTCTTATTTTACTAAAAAACAAGACCACGGTAAAACAAAAGTGCTTGTAAGTAAAATTCACGATATAAAATGTGTAGTTGTGGCAACTGAAATGGATGCTTTACTTTTAGAAAACAACCTTATTAAAAAGCATCAGCCAAAGTACAATGTGCTGTTGAAAGATGGAAAAACTTATCCTTGGATTTGCATAAAAAACGAACCTTTTCCTAGAGTTTTTCAAACAAGACAAATTATAAAAGATGGGTCAGAATATTTTGGGCCATATACTTCTGTAAAGCTAGTAAAAACTCTTTTAGATTTTTTTCACCATTTATACCCTTTAAGGAATTGTAAGCACAATCTATCAGAAAAAAACATAAAGAATAAAAAATTTAAAGTCTGTTTGGAATACCATATTGGGAACTGCTTGGGGGCTTGTATTGGAAAGCAGGAAAATAAAAATTACCAGATTGGTATAGAGCAAATAAAACAAATAATTAAAGGGGATATTAAATCCGTAATTACCCATTTAAAAGAGGAAATGCTACAGTTTTCTGATAAGTTAGAGTATGAAAAAGCTCAATCAATAAAAGATAAGGTTACTCTATTAAATAACTATCAAGCAAAGTCCACTGTTGTAAATCCTAAAATTAATAATGTAGATGTTTTTAGCATTATTTCTGATGATGATTCCGCTTTCGTAAATTACCTTAAAATTAACTCGGGCGCAATAATTCAAGCTCACACTGTAGAGTTTAAAAAGAAATTAGATGAGACCGAAGAAACTTTGTTGCAATTAGCTATTGTGGAAACAAGACAAAGATTCAATAGCACATCAACAGATATTTATTGTTCACACTCACTAGAAAATGTATGGGCAGACTTGAATATTACTGTGCCCAAAATTGGAGATAAAAAAAAGTTGATTGAACTTAGTTTGCGTAATGCAAAACACATGCAATTAGATAAGAAAAAGCACCAAATTAATAATCTTGAAAGGCAAGATAATAAGCGGATTTTGGAGCAATTGCAAAAAGATCTGCGCATGCTTAAGTGCCCAAGGCATATTGAGTGTTTTGATAATTCAAATATCCAAGGAACAAATGCTGTTGCGGCATGTGTAGTATTTAAAAATGCCAAGCCTAGTAAAAAAGATTATAGGCATTTTAACATTAAAATGGTAGTTGGACCGGATGATTATGCAAGTATGGAAGAGGTGGTTTATAGGAGGTACAAGCGCTTGTTAGATGAAGAAAAAAAATTACCAGAGTTAATTGTAATTGATGGGGGCAAAGGGCAATTAAGCTCAGCTGTAAATAGTTTAGAAAAATTAAACTTAAATGGGAAAATAGATATTATTGGTATTGCAAAACGCTTGGAAGAGATTTATTTTCCTGGAGATAGTGTTCCCCTTTATTTGGACAAGCGCTCCGAGAGTTTGAAATTAATACAACAACTAAGAGATGAGGCTCACCGATTTGGGATTGCCCACCACCGCAAGCAAAGAGGTAAAGATAGCCTTGGCACTTCATTAGATAATATTAAAGGGATAGGGCCAAAAACAGTAGAAATTCTAATATCTCATTATGGTTCTGTAAAAAAAGTAAGGCGGGCAAAGAAAGAAGAGCTTATTAAGCTTATTGGTAAAAACAAAACTACTCTACTTTTTAAATAGTCTGTCCTTTATAGTTGGATATTCCTCCCGATAAATTAATTACCTTCTCAAAACCCATCAGTCTTAATTGCCTTTGCGCTTGAGCTGATCTGCCGCCTAGTTTACATTTGGCAACAATCGGTTTTGATTTATACATTTCAATATCTTTAACCTTATTAAAGAAATCCGATAATGGAACTAAGTGATCAACTCCTAATATTCTATTTTCATTATACTCATACTCTTCCCTTACATCTATAAGCAAAAATTGTGTTTTTTCTTTTTTTCTTTCTGATAAAAGGTATTCCAGTTCTTCACCGTTAATTTCTGTTTTCTCTAATAATTCATCCGCATTATACATATTAAGTTTCTTTATTGTGTTTTTTTATTATTCGTTTATCTCTGGCTTCATTTGAGGAAAGAAAAGAACATCTTGAATAGAACTAGAGTTCGTCATTATCATACTCAATCTGTCAATTCCAATTCCTAAACCTGCAGTTGGTGGCATTCCGTACTCTATTGCTCTTAAGAAATCTTCATCTAAAAGCATTGCCTCATCGTCTCCTCTTTTGCCAAGGTCTAACTGCTCTTCAAATCGTGCTCTTTGGTCTATTGGGTCATTCAATTCCGAAAAGGCATTACAGATTTCTTTTCCGTTACAAATCGCTTCAAAACGCTCTACTAATCCCTCATGCTCTCTGTGTTTTTTAGCCAATGGTGACATCTCAACAGGATAGTCGGTAATAAAGGTCGGTTGTACTAACTTTCCTTCACATTTTTCACCAAAAATCTCATCAATTAATTTTCCTCTACCCATGCTTTCATCCACCTCAACACCTAATTTTTTAGCGGTTTTAGCCATGGTATCCTCATTCATTTTTGAAATATCAATTCCTGTAAAATGCTCAATTACCTCATACATGGTATAACGCTTCCAAGGTCTTTGGAAATTAATTAAATTATCCCCAACTTGAATTTCTGTTTTTCCGTGCAAGTCCATAGCAATTTTCTCTACCATTTCTTCCACTAGGTTCATCATCCAAGTGTAATCCTTGTAGGCAACATACAATTCCATTTGTGTAAATTCAGGATTGTGAAAACGACTCATTCCCTCATTTCTAAAGTCTTTCGAAAATTCATACACCCCATCAAAACCACCTACAACCAATCTTTTTAAATACAATTCGTTTGCAATCCTAAGGTACAATTCCATATCCAAAGTGTTGTGGTGTGTTTTAAAGGGGCGAGCAGTAGCGCCTCCATAAATTGGCTGTAAAATTGGCGTTTCCACTTCCAAGTATTCCTTTTTATTTAAAAAATTACGCATTGAGTTTGTGAGTTGAGTTCTTTTAACAAAAGCATCTTTTACTTCAGGATTTACTACTAAATCCACATATCTCTGCCTGTATCTTTTTTCTGGGTCAGTAAACGCATCATGCACTGTTCCGTTAGCATCCGCCTTTGGTAAAGGCAATGGGCGTAAGGATTTTGTAAGCACTTTTAGTTCTTTTACTTTTACTGATATCTCTCCAACTTTAGTAAGAAAAACAGTTCCTGTAACCCCTATAATATCACCAATATCCAATAGTTTTTTGAAAACTGTATTGTACATAGTTTTGTCTTCCCCCTCACAAAATTCATCTCTATTTACATAAATTTGAATTTTGCCTTCACTATCTTGAAGTTCAGCAAAAGAAGCCTTCCCCATAATTCTTCTGCTCATCAACCTTCCTGCAATAACTACATTTAACTCGTCTCCCTCCTTGTACTTTACCTTAATCTGTTTGGATGTCATACTTACATCAAATAGGTCCGCCGGATAAGGATCAAATCCTAAGTCTCTTAATTTTTGTAAGGATTCTCTTCTCACTAATTCTTGCTCGGAAAGTACTCTTGCCATGTGATAATTTTTTTTGCAAAGATAGGAATTCTATTATCCTATTATTTCGTATTTTCGACTTCTTTTAACAATAGTATTTTAACTATGAAAATGAACGATTATATTAATGATTTTACCAATCACTTAAGAGATGCAATTGAGATTGCAAATAATACTGAACTTAGAGCAAATAATAACGAAATCAGAAATGTTTTGATTTGTGGGTTAGGTGGCTCTGGAATTGGCGGGACAATTGTACGCGATATTATTTCATCAAAAGTGAATATCCCTATTGCAGCAACAAAAGATTATAGTATTCCTAATTTTGTAAATGAGCACACCCTTGTTATTGCAAGCTCTTATTCAGGAAATACGGAAGAAACACTTTACGCTTTAGAAAAATGCCAATCTAGAGGGGCAGAAATTGCAGTAATTACTTCAGGAGGAAAATTAAAAGCCATTGCTGAAGAGAATAAATACAACAAAATAATGATTCCAGGAGGTCAACCTCCAAGGGCTATGTTTGGCTATGCATTTACAGGGCTGTTTTTTATGATAAACCATTACGGCATTATTGATGATTCTTTTAAATCTGATTTTACTAAAGCAATAGGATTACTTGATACTGAAAAAAGTGATATCCAACAGCAAGCAATGAGTTTGGCTAAAAAAATGTACAACCAAACTCCCATTATTTATGTTGCAAATGGATTTGAAGGGGTGGCTATTCGTTTTCGACAGCAGATAAATGAAAACAGTAAAATGCTTTGTTGGCATCATGTTGTGCCGGAAATGAATCATAATGAGCTTTTAGGGTGGAGAACAAATGTTAATGATTTGGCAGTCGTTTATTTCCGTAACAAATCGGATTAT
>MDTG01101649.1_pt1 | contig 12606 bp, 9 predicted proteins | sample 811421 | NCBI WGS metagenome assembly MDTG01 (sample SAMN05326645, study PRJNA326480) | marine metagenome | isolation source: seawater | place: Pacific Ocean: South East | collected 2011 | reverse complement strand
GCATCCCGAGCCAAGGAGGCTCTTGAGTTCACCGATAAGATCCTCTGAAACTTTTACCGAGCGTGGCAGCTCGAAAACTCTGACGACTCCCTCTTTCCTTAGTCGTAAATGAACGGCAGCCGAACCCTCATGCCTCATCAGCGCCGCATCTAAATCGGCAAACACGGATGCGGTAGCGAGTGACTCGGGTACAGACAGCACGAGCGGTTCGTCACTGCTGTCGCGAGTGACATCCAAAACCGTCATTTCTACCGCATGAATTCCTAGACCTTCATCTCGTCGAGAGATCCGGCCTCGAATAGAAACTATCGAGTCCTCTATGAGGTCAAATTGGCAGGTTTTATAGGTCTTACCGAGGAACATTATCGATATTTCTCCCCCAAAATCTTCGAGGGTTACCTGGCCATATGGGTTGCCACTCGCCCGCGCTACCTTGTGGGTAACTGACGTGATTAACCCCGCTACCGTTAGAGTCTCTCCGTCCTCTCGATCTGACGCAAGTAAATCAGCCAACGGTAAGTCAGCGGCCCGAGCGATGGGCAACTCAAGGCCTGCCAACGGGTGGTCGGATACGTAAAGGCCCAGCATGTCCCTTTCCAGGCTCAATAATTCCTTTCTAGGCCACTCATTCCCATCATTTAGATCGGAGTTCGGCTTTTCGGGCGAATCTTCGTAGAGACTGTCGAAGTCGAAGCCAACGTCTCCTAATTCCTCTGCTTTTTTTGTTTTAGCGGCAGACTCGACTTCTGCCTCATGAATATCGAATAGAGCCTTGCGGCTGTGGCCAAGACCGTCAAATGCACCACCCTTAATCAGAGATTCGACCGTGCGCTTATTTAGTACAGTGGAAGGCACCTTTTTAATAAAGTCAGAAAATGATTCGAAAGCGCCCTCGGCTTCGCGGCTCTCTCTAATAGCTGTAACAACACCAACCCCAACATTGCGGATCGCAGCTAATCCAAAGCGTATGTCGTCGCCTACTGCGCCATAAATGGCAATCGACTCGTTGATGTCCGGAGGAAGCACCTTAATTCCCATCCGGCGGCACTCGTTGAGGTAAACCGCTGACTTATCTTTTTGATCACTTACGCTGGAGAGCAGTGCCGCCATGTATTCAGCCGGAAAATGGGCCTTCAAATATGCAGTCCAGTAAGAAATCATTCCATAGGCTGCGGAGTGAGCCTTATTAAAGGCGTAATCTGAGAAGGGTACCAATACCTCCCATAGTGCCAGTATGGCGGAGTCCGAGAAGCCGTTGGACCTCATCCCCTGGCCAAAAGTTTCAAATTGTTTATCCAGTTCCTCTTTTTTCTTTTTGCCCATCGCGCGACGCAAAAGATCGGCTTGAGCGAGTGTGTAACCCGCTAGTTTCTGAGCAATTTCCATCACCTGTTCCTGATAGACAATCAACCCATAAGTTTCTCCAAGAATCTCCTCGAGGTGATCGGCCAGCTCAGGGTGAATTGGAACAATACTTTGTTGCCCATTTTTGCGAAGAGCATAATTAGTGTGCGAGTCGGCTCCCATGGGGCCAGGTCTGTAGAGAGCTAGAACAGCAGAAATATGCTCGAAGCGATCCGGTCTTAGTAGGCGAAGTAGGCTACGCATCGGGCCTCCGTCTAACTGAAAAACGCCCAAGGTTTCTCCCCTACTCAGCAGTTGATAGGCCCCCTGATCGTCGAGTGCCAAATCTTCCAAAATTGGTCTCACGCCCCGATTTAATTCGATATTGTCCAATGCGTCATCAATTATTGTCAGGTTTCGCAGAGACAAAAAGTCCATCTTCACGAGGCCAAGAGCCTCCGATGCCGGGAAGTCAAACTGAGTAACTATTTGCCCGTCTTGTTCTCTTCTCATTATTGGAATGATGTCCAATAAAGGCTCGCTAGACATGATCACGCCCGCTGCGTGCACTCCCCACTGTCGCTTCAGATTCTCAAGTCCTTGAGCAGTCTCAAAGACCTTGCGCGCCTCGAGATCGGTCTCGATTAGATCCCGCAAGTCAGCAGCCTCTCTGAATCGAGGATGAGCTTTATCAATGACTCCGTCCAAAGACATTTCTTTTCCCATCACACCCGAGGGCATCAGCTTGGTGAGTTTCTCTCCAGTGCCATACGGAAGCCCGAGAACCCTCGCAGAGTCCTTCAGCGCCTGCTTCGCCTTGATAGTGCCAAAGGTTACGATCTGAGCAACCCGATCGTCACCGTACTTATCGGAGACATAACGAATTACTTCACCACGTCTTCGTTCATCGAAGTCGACATCGAAATCAGGCATTGACACCCGATCAGGATTCAGAAAACGCTCAAAGATAAGCCCGTGCTCCAACGGGTCGAGTTCGGTTATTCTCATCGCATAAGCAGCCATGGAGCCGGCGCCAGATCCCCGTCCGGGGCCAACTCGAATTCCTCTCTTCTTTGCCCAGTTAATGAAATCTGCAACAACCAAAAAATAGCTCGCAAAACCCATCTGGGAAACTATTCCGATCTCATAATCAGCGCGCCTTTTGACTGCCTCGGGAATTCCCCGCGGGTAACGAGCCTCAAGACCGCGCAGAACCTCTTTTTCAAAAAAACTTATCTCGGTCTCCCCGGCGGGAACTGGGAACCGTGGCATGTAATTCGCATCCTCGTCAAAGGATACGTTCGCCCTTGACGCAATCAACAAAGTGTTGTCACAGGCGGTGGGAAAATCGCTGAACATTTCCCTCATTTGAGCCGCTGATTTTACATAAAATTCCCCCGAATCAAATTTGAACCTTTTCGGATCGTCAAGCGTTGATCCAGACTGAACGCAAAGCAAGGCTGCGTGGGCGTCGGCATCGCTCGCTTTGGTGTAGTGAAGGTCATTAGTGGCGAGAAGCGGCAGGTCTAGTTCCTTCGCAATTTTCAAAAGGTCAGTAAAAACCCGCTGCTCTATGTCGAGTCCATGGTCCATTAGCTCGACAAAGTAGTTTTCCTTTCCGAAAATATCCCGGTAATCGGAGGCCGCTTTGACAGCCTCGGCATACTGATCCAATCTAAGCCGGGTCTGAATCTCCCCGCTCGGACAGCCAGTAGTGGCAATTACACCCCGCGCGTATTCCTGTAAAAGCCCACGATCCATTCTGGGCTTAAAGTAATGCCCCTCTAACGATGCCAATGATGACATTCGAAACAGGTTGTGCATGCCGGCGGTTGTTTCTGCGAGAAGAGTCAAATGAGTGTAAGCGCCGCCTCCTGAAACATCGTCCTCTCCGCCGGAGCCCCACCTAACCCGGGTCCTTTCGGACCGCGAAGTTCCGGGAGTTAGGTATGTCTCGATACCGATTATGGGATTAATCCCAGCCGCGGAAACTTTTTTCCAAAACTCGTAGGCCCCAAACATCGATCCGTGATCAGTCATCGCAATTGCCGGCATCTCTTGTCGAGCGACCTCCGAGACTAAATCTGAAATGCGAGCAGCACCATCTAACATCGAATACTCAGTGTGCACATGCAAGTGCACGAAGGAGTCGCTGGCTCGATTCAATTGGGTCTCCTAAAGATGTGGAAACTAGCATAAACCGCTCGACTGCATAGATTGTGAGCCACGCTAATTATCCCGACAGCAATGCGAGTGCCTGAGAGAGATCCTCAGGAACAGGGCACTCCACATGTATTCTTTTGCCCGACACAGGGTGCGCAAACTCAAGCTCGGCAGCGTGGAGCCATTGCCTATCGAGGCCCAGCCTCTCTGTTAGAGAGGGATCAGAGCCATAAAGTGGGTCGCCAACAATGGGGTGACGATTGGCGCTCATGTGCACCCTGATCTGATGAGTCCGACCCGTCTCCAAAGTTACAGATAGCAAAGTAGCCCGCGAGAAAGCCTCTATCGTCTCGTAATGGGTGATCGACTCTCTTCCGGAATTAACAACCGCAAACTTCCAAGACGAACTCGGATGTCTGCCTATCGGTGCGTTTATTGTCCCGGATGAGGGATCTGGGTGACCCTGTACAAGAGCAGAATAAACTTTCTTTATATTTCGGGTTCGAAAGTAATGCTTAAGCCGACTATAAGCAATTTCACTTTTGGCTACTGCCATGGCTCCTGAGGTCCCAACATCCAATCGATGCACGATACCCTGGCGCTCGGGTGGCCCAGAGGTCGAGATCCGGTATCCGGCGCCTGCCAGAGCTCCGAGGACGGAAGGACCATTCCAACTAGGAGCTGGGTGAGCCGCAAGACCCGGCGGTTTGCTCACAACCAAAAAATCCTCGTCGTCGTACAAAATTTTCATCGACTCGACAACAACGGGTTCGATAGTCGGAGGCTCCCGGGGTTCGAAGGTTACCTCCAGAACCTCACCGCAATTCACTCGATCGGATTTGGAGCCAATTTTGCCCTCGACAAAGACTCCACCAGACTCAATTACCGTTTGCGAAAAGTTTCGAGAAAAGCCGAATAGACGGGCGACCGCTGAGTCAAGGCGTTCCCCTTGCAATCCCTCAGGAATCACGATCGTTCTCGAATCAATCAACTGAAACCCTCCCAAACATTGATCACGCCGAAGAATGAAAGAGATTTCGACAATTTACTGCAGGTTGGGAGCGCTGGGGGGCAATGATGGTGTGTCTAGACCTTGAACCTGCTGGTTGATAAACGCCTTAAGGCTGGCGCGATACTCCCTTTCGAAATTTCTTAATTGATCTACTTCAGCCTCTATAGCCATTCTCTCCGAAGCTAGCCGGGCCTTGACTTGTGAGTGTTCGCTCTCCGCCTGTTGAACAATGCGAGCTGCCTGAGCATGCCCCTCAGCGATGAGCTCGTCACGTTTCTGGATGCCTTCGCGCACATGCTCCTCATGTAAACGTCTTGCCAATTGAAGAAGGTTATTCGCGTTATCGGTGTCGCCGAGATCCCCTGTCATTGATGCCAACGGACTGATTCCAACTTGGTTGGATGCCCCTCCAGCCCTCTGGAGTTCAGCTATCCTCGCATCACTCGCGGCAAGTCTTTGACTCAGTTCCTCATTCTCCGCAAGCACGCGGCGCATCTCGACAACTACTTCGTCCAGGAAGTCATCGACCTCATCCTGATCGTAGCCTTCTCTAAATTTAGTCTCTTGAAAACGTTTGTTGACGATATCTTCAGCAGTCAAAGCCATGGAAATTTCCTCGATTTACTTGGGCGCCGGAATTCGGGGCGATTCATGCAATCACTGAATCCGTGTTCCATAGCCTACCTCCTAGAACGAAAAATCTCTTCAACCTAACGAAAAGATCCCACTATTGACATTAGAATCAATGTCCCGATCATAAGCGCACTCCAACCGAGATCTATGCCAGCTCCCCCGAACCGAATTGTAGGGACAAATCGGCGAACCGTCGCTAAGGGCTTGTCTGTGACCGTGTAGGCGGCTTCTGCAGCCAGCAAGACCAAACCTCGCGGCTGGAAATTTCGGGCCAACACCCGAACCCAGTCGAAAATAAATCGGACCCACATCGCTATAAAAAATAGATACAGAACCGCGTATAGTATCCACGCCAACAGAGAAAACATACTTTATTTTAGACTCTCTCGAGCGCTCAAAGCTGTCTCAATACTCAGACAAACTCGCGTCAAGATCGTAATCCGCGTCTTGGCTCTCGCCACTGACCATGACATGAGCTGGCGAGAGAAGAAAAACCTTCGGGGTAACCCGCTCGATATGACCTCGCAGGCCCTCAGTGAGCCCACTGGAAAAGTCGACCAAACGTCTCGCCTCTGAATCACTCATTTGACTCAAATTGATTATCACCGGAATTCCGTCACGAAAATTGTCGGCTATCTCTTGCGCATCACCGTACTGCTTCGGGTGAACCGTCAGAATTTCATTCACATCAGTTGCACCTCTTTTGGAGGACTTCCTCAGAGGAGTCACGTTGGTGCGCTGTGCAGCCTGATCTGGATCTGACCGATTTCCCGCTTTGGGAGGCCCCGATTCAACCTCACCGGCTTCTTCGGCAAGACCGAGAAATTCAAGAGTTTTTCTAAGTGGGTTAGCCATTTCTGCCCCTCAATAATTGATTTACACTTAAGGCTAGGCGGATGTTGGTCTTTTTCCCGTAATTGCGGTTCCTATGCGCAGGTGTGTCGCACCTCGCACTACAGCTTCCCGAAAATCTCCCGACATACCCATCGATAAATGCCTGGCCTCCGGGGCAATCTGATGCAAATCGGACTGAATTCTAATAACCTCATCGAAGGCTTTTGCCGGCTCCAGCTCGCGAGGGGCTACTGCCATAAGTCCCTGAAGTTTTAGGTTCCCTGTAGCAAGTATCCGTTCCGCCAGTCGCTTGACCTGAGATGGATCAACACCTCCTCTCTTGGGATCAGAGCTGGTATTGACTTCAATAAATACGTCGAGCTCTGCCTCATGTTTTGTCAGCGAATCAACCAGCGACTGCCTATCAACAGAGTGGACCACATCACAGTACGCCGCGACAGCCCGTGCCTTATTAGACTGAAGCTGTCCAACAAAATGCCACTTCATCTCCAAGTCAACGAGCTCTTCCTTTTTCTTCACGGCCTCTTGGTGCCGGCTTTCTCCAATGTGGCGGACCCCGAGGGAATGCAAATCCCTAATCAACGACACTGGATGAAACTTCGTGACTACGATGGTTGAAACGTCTCTAACATCCCTGCCACTTTCCCGACAGGCAGACTCAATCTCCGCTTTGATACCAAGCCAACGTTCTTCGAGGCTAGCCAAGTTAGAACTGCCTAGCGAAGAAATTCTGGAACATCCAGCTCTCCATCTTCCTCAGATTCAGAGGCAAAAATAGGGGCCTCCGAGGGGTCTTTTGCCGGCCCATTTTCAGATGGTAGGAGCCAAGACTGATCTTCCTCAAGCTGCGAAGATGAATCCTCCATTGGCGCTGAAGACACTTGCCTGGATGGCGCTAGACCGAGGCTTTGTTTATGTTCCTCGAAACCTGCCGCCACAACGGTGACTCGAACCTCATCGCCCAGAGAATCGTCGATAACAGCCCCGAAAATTATGTTGGCATCAGGATGCACAGCATCCTCGATGAGTTTTGCGGCGTCGCTAATTTCGTAAAGTCCAAGATTAGAGCCTCCCTGCACCGACAATAAGACTCCTTGAGCTCCGTCGATACTCGACTCGAGGAGAGGAGATGCCATCGCAAGTTCCGCAGCTTTTACGGCTCGGTCTGTGCCTCGAGCGGATCCAATACCCATAAGCGCAGTTCCCGCGTCCTGCATTACGGACTGAACATCGGCAAAATCAAGATTGATAAGCCCCGGCGTCGTAATTAGGTCGGTGATTCCTTGGACGCCAGCAAGAAGCACCTGGTCGGCAGTTTCGAAGGCCTCGAGCATGCTAATGGTGCGGTCGGAGATTTCCATTAGTCGATCATTAGGCACCACAATCAAGGTATCGACCTCGTTTTTTATCGCGCCCACCCCAATTTCGGCCTGAGCCATGCGCCGTTTCCCCTCAAAAACAAATGGTGTGGTGACAATTCCGACCGTGAGAGCACCAATCGACTTCGCAATTCGGGCGACAACAGGTGCCCCTCCCGTCCCGGTCCCGCCACCTTCACCTGCAGTGACAAAGACCATGTCTGCTCCAGCTAAAGCCTGCTCTATCTCTTCTTGGTGATCCTCCGCGGCCCGACGCCCAATTTCTGGGTCGGCTCCCGCACCGAGCCCCCGGGTTAAGTCGCGGCCAACATCTAGCTTCACATCCGCATCACTGTCCACGAGGGCCTGGGCATCTGTGTTGATGGCAATAAACTCAACCCCACGAAGACCACGGTCAACCATTCGGTTCACGGCATTTACGCCTCCGCCGCCTACCCCCACAACTTTTATGAGAGCGGTGTATTTTGGCTGTCGGGACACTTTCTCTCCTTTGGTAACCTTCAAGTTCTAGTTGAAGATGAGAGTTTTTTTCACTTTTTCTCTCGTCTGAAGGGTAAGCGTGTAAGCCCGAGACAGTAGGAGGCTGAGGGCGTGTCGCAGAACCGGTCAATCGCAAGATCTCGGCTATTGCTCGCGAACGACAACACTTTCAGGCGTTGACACATCAATAATGCGGGAATCAAATCCGTCAAGGGCTACCAGGCTAGCCCTCAGCACTCCGGCTTTCTCAACAGAGCGTTCGGACGACCCCCAGACCACCTCATGCGAGCTTTCTCGGACCGTGAATCGTACGTCGTCCAGAGTGCTGGCTGTAATCGCGTTTACCTGCTTGAGGAGCTGGTCAGGAAGTGCTGCAAGCACACGAGTTACTGCTCGAAAACTTGAAGATTTGGGGTCTGGCTGCACTAAAATCTGGGGCAACGTGTCAGGTGGATCTATTGGGTTTGCTAAAACAACTCCAGCTGCGTCAACAACCTCAAACGATCCACCAGCGTAAAAAACTCCGAGGGGTTTTCGTTCGACTATCCGCAAAACTAGGGTGTTTGGGGGAGCAATCCGGGTGTCGAAGGCCTGTATCATACTGACCGGAGCCAACGCCTCAGCGATAATTTCATCAGTTATAAGACCTAAAGGAACGCCATATAAATTCTCAAATAATGGCTCTAAATCGGATTTTGACAACTGAGCATTGCCCTCAAGGTGTATTTCTTTCGTTTGCAGTAAAGGTGAAACCACGACCAACACGGCAACGAGTCCAACCGCAAGTATCGAGCTGATAGCAACGGCGGCACGAGTCCGACTGAGGCGCGTCTCCGCAGGGGGAGCGCCAAATTCTGCTTTCTTAACTTTAGGCTTGGCTCTTGGTGCCTTGCTTCCACCGGAACGCGGCCGACCAGTCCGCTTGGGTTTCCTTTTATCCCCACTCTTCGCTGGTGGGGCTTTACCGAAACCCTCGGGTCTATCCATTTTGAACCCCATTGTGATGTCGTTTTGCGGCCAGCAACCTCGGCACTACCTGGTAAAAATCACCGGTAGACATTGTCAGAATTATGTCTCCCGGCTGAGCTAGCTTAATGGCTAAATCACAGGCCCGATCCCAATCAGGTTCATACTCAAACGAAGTTCCTGGCTTCATCTTTCGAATAATAAGATCTGAGGTTACCCCCTCTATCGGGTCCTCCCGCGACCCACAGATGTCAAGAAAAATTGTGTGGTCGCTACCTGCCGAGAAAGCTTCAGCCAATTCCCCGGCCATTAGTTGGGTTCTGGAAAAAAGGTGAGGTTGAAACATTGTTATTACCGAACCGCCACCGACTACTTCCCTAGCCGTTTCGAGCGCCGCGCTTACCTCAGTGGGGTGGTGCGCATGATCATCGTAAAACCGGACTCCCTCAATTTGGGCATGAAATTGAAATCTTCGATCAGCTCCGGTGTAACCACTCGCTGCCTTCGCAGCGGACTCCAGAGGTATTCCCGCCGCAATAAGGGAGGCAATAACCCCGCAAGCATTCAGTGCATTTAGCCGACCTGGGATTTCAAGCTCGCAGTCGGCAGATTCCTCGTGGTGAACCACCCGGAAGGAGGCTTTGGGCCCAGATTTGAAATCAACTAACTTTACGTCCGCACTCTCGTGAGTTCCATACCGAATTACCTTGGCGCTCTTTTCGACTTTTCTTGCTAATCGAGACGCCCCGTCATCATCCGAACAGAGGACCACCGCTTCGCTGGCTGAGCGGGCAAAATTTTCAAACGCTGAGTCTATCGAGTCGATAGATCCATAAAAATCCAGGTGGTCGGGAGCAATATTCGTAATCAGGACAATTGCGGGATCGTAATTTGAGAAAGAGCCATCCGATTCGTCTGCCTCAATAACGAATTCGGGCGCATTGCCCCAACGGGCCGAAACTCCCCACTCACTTATTACTCCCCCGTTGACGACTCCTGCGTCAACTCCATGACGTTTTAGAGCAGTTGCGAGCATGGCAGTGGAAGAGGTCTTGCCATGAGTGCCTGCTACCGCAATAATCCTCTTTCCCTGAACGGCCCGGCTCAAAGCCTCCGCGCGATGGAGCACCTGAAGTCCGCGATTCTTTGCCAGTCTCAGCTCCGGATTTTCCTGTCTGATCGCACTCGAAAAAATGACCGTCTCGCAGTCAGAAAGATGGCCAATGTCATGACCAATACTTATTGGAATTTCGGATTGATTAAGTCCGTCAGTCACTTCAGAGGCTGCCCGGTCGCACCCAGAAACCGAAACACCTAGCTCAGCCAAAATTTGGGCCAGGCCGCTCATACCCGAGCCTCCCGCACCAATCAAGTGAGTTCGTGCGAACTCCTTTGTGAGAGATTCACCCCGAAATGGCCTCACCATATTTATTTTCTGCCTTTCGCGGCTTCCCTGATCATACAAACAAAATCAAAGGCCGCATCAACATGTGCCATTCCATTAAACCCTCGTCTCATTTTTCTCAACGCCTCTGAATCGCCCAACAGCGGCATCACCGAAGAATAAAAATACTCTGGCGTGAAATCCGAGTCACTGACCAACACTGCTGCCCCAGCCCGGCACAGCTCCAGAGCATTTTTTTCTTGTTCACCGTTTCCAACTGGATAGGGTACAAAAATTGCAGGCACCCCGAGAACACTAATTTCGGCGACTGTCGCGGACCCTGCACGCGAAATCACGGCTGTAGCGGCCGCGAATGCCAAATCCATCCGATCGCAATATGAAAGTGCGAGATAGGAAGAATTTTCAAGATCGGGCAAAGGGTTTTTTGGCCCGACGATGTGCAAAACTTGCCAGCCAGACCCCGTTAACGCAGGAACCACTTTTTCGATAGTGGAATTAATCTTGGCTGCGCCCTGGGACCCGCCGATCACCAAGAGCGTTTTTTTTCGTCGGGACAGACCGAAGTAATTTCTCGCGGAAATTTTGTTTGGCTTGACGTCAGGATGTGAAAGGCTTCGCCGGATTGGCATGCCGATCTGCCGTGATCGAGCTAACTTTGTCGAAGAGAAAGTGGTCGCAACGTGCGAGGTGAGGCGAGCGCCAAGTCGGTTTGCAAAGCCCGCGATGGCGTTGGCCTCATGAATGACTATTGGTATTCGAGCCATCCAAGCTGCGATGTAGATAGGGGCTGAAACGTAGCCTCCAAAACCTGCAACCACATTGGGCTGATGCGACCGTAGGATCCAAAGCCCTCGGAAAATAGAAAGCAATAATCTTGGAATGAACCAAAGGGAGGCGACAGACACTTTTCTTGGAAGCGGCAATCGGGGTAAGGTGCTCAAGGCTATCCCGGCCTGGGGAACCAAATTTTCCTCCATTCCATTCTTTGACCCGACAATCAGAATCTCCTCCGGCCTCGACTCAGCTTGTCGTATTGCCTCTTGAGCAACGGCTAACATTGGGTTGATATGGCCAGCAGTTCCCCCGCCAACTAGTAACAGCCTGGTCATCTCGTCGCTTTCTTGACGGTTTTGGACGGGACAGACCGATTGTTCGGTTCGCGGTTAAGCGCCATAACGATTCCCACTGCCAACAAAGAGGAAACTAAAGCTGATCCCCCAACAGACATGAATGGAAGGGGAACGCCCAACACTGGCAACACCTCCAAAACCACAGCAATATTTATCAATGCCTGGCCAATTAGCCATACCATTACCCCTGCCGTGACAAGGCGGGCAAACGAATTCTTTTGCGTCCTAACTAATCTAGTCATAACTACGGCAATAACTACGAAGGAAGCTATAACCAGGCTCGCTCCTAATAGGCCCAGCTCCTCTCCAACAATTGCAAAGATAAAATCGGTCTCGGCCTCGGGCAACCATGACCATTTTGCTCGGGAATTTCCAAGCCCCACTCCAAAGATTCCTCCCGATCCGAGTGCATAGCTAGAGTGAACAATTTGCCAACAGGTGCCTAGATAGTCCTCGGGGGTGCAACCGGAAAACCATGTCATTATTCTGTTCACTCTGGACGGGCTTATAACAGCTACCGCGACGACTCCTAGACTTATCAACACCACCAAAATCACCAGATGGCTTATTCTGGCTCCGGCCACAAAGACAATTCCAAGAGCAATCAAAATTAGGATGCCAGAAGTTCCCAAATCGGCGCCCAACATGACTAGACCGACAGCTGCTAGGACTCCGATCCCAACGGGCCGCAATAAAATTTTATGATCGCGAACATCGGTCGCGTCATTCGAGAGAACATAAGCAAGCCAAATAATCATGGAGACCTTGAGAAGTTCCGAGGGCTGACCTGTAAGACCTCCAATACTGATCCAGTTTCGGTTACCCCCGGCAGAAACCCCTAAGGGAGTGAACACAAGAGCTTGAAGGCTCAGAGAGGAAAGGAAGATGACTGAGGCCAGGCGCCTTATTCTTTCGGGGGGAATCTGCGATGCAAGAAACATCAGGGGTAGGCCAAAGGCAACCCAAACCATCTGGCGGAAGAATGTCGCAAAAAAATTACCATCATTCCCGAGAGCCGATCCCACAAAAGAGGAAGACAAAACCATAACCAACCCAAAAATGACCAAAAAAAGGACAGTTGACACCATCACGGCGTAGTCGACAGACTCCCTCCGAAAGAGCCGCCGAACTGCGATTGGGACTTTCGGTGGCGACGGCTTTCGAGCAGATCTGTTCAAAGCCAAATACCTTTCAACCTTCCGCAGCGTAAATTGGGTGGCAGCGGCTAATTTTCGATTC
>MDTG01074109.1_pt1 | contig 12606 bp, 7 predicted proteins | sample 811421 | NCBI WGS metagenome assembly MDTG01 (sample SAMN05326645, study PRJNA326480) | marine metagenome | isolation source: seawater | place: Pacific Ocean: South East | collected 2011 | reverse complement strand
TAACCCTCTGCATGAATATAAGAAATTTCTTTAAGCTTTAAAGCACCCTCTAATGCAACGGGAAAATGATAGCCTCTACCTAAATATAAAAAATTATGACTATCTGAATATTTTTTTGCAATAGATTTAATTCTTTCAGATTGTTCTAATATACTTTCAACGTGATTAGGTAATGAAGCAAAAGAACTAATCACTTGATTTTGCTCAGTATACTTACTTGAAAATTTATTTTTCAAAAACAGTGTAATGAGTATTAGAACGGCAACTTGAGATGTAAATGCTTTAGTTGAAGCAACTCCAATTTCTGGCCCTGCATGTATATAAACACCACAATCCGTTTCTCTTGCAATTGAACTACCAACTACATTAACTATTCCAATAGTAATTGCTCCCATTGATTTACATTTTTTAATTGCTGCAAGTGTATCTGCTGTTTCACCTGATTGACTTACAGCTAATACGGCAGTCTTTGAATTAATAGGAACATCTCTATACCTTAGTTCTGATGCATACTCGACTTTAACAGGAATTTTTAACACCTCTTCAAGCATGTAACTTCCAATCAAAGCAGAATGCCAAGATGTACCACAAGCCGTAATATATAAGATCTCAGCATCTTTAATATGCTGAACCCAATCATTTAATCCTCCAAGATGTAAATCATAATTTTCAAAATTAATACGACCTCTTGCTGCCTCAAGCAAGGAATTAGGCTGTTCATAAATTTCTTTTAACATAAAATGATCAAAATCACCCTTTTCAATTTGATCTATTGAATGTTCAATCTTTTCTATTTCTTTATCAACTAAATCATTAGTTTCAATTTTTCTAATTTCATATTTATCTCTAGAAATAATTGCCATCTCTCCTTCATCTAAAACAACAATATTTCGAGTATGCTCTATAATAGGAGATGAATCAGATGCTACAAAATACTCATTTTTACCAATACCTATAATTAAGGGACTGCCCAATCTTGCAACTATTAATTTATCTGGCTGATCTTCAGATAGAAGAGCAATGCCATAGGCACCAACCACTTCATGCAATGCGACTCTAACAGATTCAACAAAATCAGCCTTATGTTTTTTGTGAATATAATCTATTAAATGAACTAATACTTCTGTGTCTGTATCTGATTTAAATTTATAGTTTTTAGATAATAAATATTTTTTTAAAGTATAATGATTTTCAATAATTCCATTATGTACTAAAGAAATTTTATTTTCTATATCATTATGAGGATGAGAATTTATATCACTAGGCTTACCATGAGTTGCCCATCTTGTATGTCCTATACCTATTGATCCAGCATGAAGTTTAGTATTAATTTTATCTTCAAGAAACTGAACACGCCCCTTATATTTAGTAGTTAATATATCATTATTTTGAATTGTAGATATACCCGCAGAATCATATCCCCTATATTCAAGTCGTTTTAAGCCTGAAATTACAATCTCAGATGCTTTCTTATTTCCTATATATCCAACTATTCCACACATAATAAATTTAACTTTATTCCCATTCAATTGTTCCTGGAGGTTTAGAAGTTACATCCATAACAACTCTATTTACTCCATTAACTTCATTTACAATTCTATTTGAACATAATTTAAGAATATTTTGTGGTAAATCATACCAATCTGCAGTCATTCCATCTAGGCTAGTAACCATCCTTAAACAAATAACATTATCATAAGTTCTTTTATCACCCATAACACCTACAGTTTTAATTGGAAGCAGAACGCAAAATGCTTGCCAAATATTATCATATTCATTTTTATCTTTTAATATATTTATAAAAATATTATCTGCTTTTCGCAATATTTCTAATCTTTCTATAGTTATTTCTCCCATAATCCTAATAGCAAGACCAGGTCCAGGAAATGGATGTCTTTTTAAAAAATTTGAGGGAATATTTAAATCTTCTCCAATTTTTCTAACTTCATCTTTAAATAATTCTTTAACTGGTTCAACCAATGTAAAAGATAAATCTTCAGGAAGCCCTCCAACATTGTGATGTGATTTTATTGTTTCAGCAACACCTCCATAACCACCTGATTCTATAATATCAGGATATAATGTGCCTTGAGCTAAAAATTTTATTTCTCCAAATTCTTTTGTAATTTTTTCAAATTCCCGAATAAATTGCTTACCAATGATTTTTCTTTTTTTCTCTGGATTACTAACACCATCTAACTCACCTAAAAATTCTTTTGACTTATCATACAAATTTACATCTAAATCTAAAGATTCATTGAACATATCAACGACCTCTTTTGCTTCATTATATCTTAAAAGACCGTGATCAATAAAAACACAAATTGCATTTTCTCCGATTGCTTTTTTCATTAAGGTAGATACAACGGTAGAATCCACACCTCCACTCAAAGCACACATTACTTTATTTTCACCAACAGTCTCTTTAATATCTGCTAATGTATTTCTTATAAAATTTTCTGAACTCCAATTGGGGACTGAATCACAAATTTCAAAAATAAAATTATTAATAATTTTAGTTCCAAATTCAGTATGCACTACCTCTGGATGAAATTGAACTCCATAAATTTTCATAGTAGAATTTTCAACAGATGAAATAATTTTATTTTCAGATAAACTAGTTATTTTCCAATCAGTTGGAGTTTCTTTAATTTTATCTCCATGGCTCATCCAAACTTTTGACACGTCCATAACACCATTAAATAAAACACTACTTTTTTGAATTTCTATATCTGCACTTCCATATTCACCAAAACCTATATTCTCAACTTTTCCACTAAAATTTTCAATCAATAATTGCAGACCATAACATATACCTAATATGGGTAAATCATAATTAAATATTATTTGATTTAAATTAGGGGATTTTTTTTCATAAACACTTGATGGGCCTCCAGATAAAATAAATCCTTTAATATTGTAAATATCAATGTATTCTTTTTTAAAATCATATGGAATTATAATAGAATGAACATTTTTTTCTCTTATTCTTCTTGCAATTAGCTGAGTATATTGTGAACCATAATCTACTATAACTATTGTGTCATTTTTCATTTTCTAATCTCTGTCTTGTGAATAGTTTGATTAATAACGTTAGTTTTGATTTTAATTCTTTTCTATTTACGATATTGTCCAAAAATCCTTTACTTAATAAAAATTCTGATTTTTGAAATCCTTTAGGCAAGTCTTCTCCAATAGTTTGTTTTATAACACGTGGACCAGCAAATCCAATCAAGGCATCAGGTTCTGCTATAATTACATCTCCTTGCATTGCGATACTTGCAGATATACCTCCTGTAGTAGGATCTGTCAAAACTGGAATAAATAATCCTCCTTTTTTTGAAAATTGAGCTAATTTAGTACTAATCTTAGCTAATTGCATTAAACTTAATACCCCTTCTTGCATTCTTGCACCACCTGATGCAGTAATTATAATAAATGGCAATTTATGATTTCTTGCATAATCAATACCCATACCAATTTTTTCTCCAACAACAGAACCCATACTTCCACCAATAAAACTAAAATCCATTACAGATAATACAATTTTAACATTATTCATTTCACCAACTAAAGTTATTACTGCATCATCTTTACCTGTTTTTTCTTTAGCACTAATAATTTGATCTGAATAATTTTTTGGATTAGTAAAATTTAATGGATTTGATGATAAAATATTTTTACCTATTTCCTTATAATCACTATCAATTAAAATATTAATATATTCAGTACTTGTTATCCTAAAATGAAAAGAACATTGATTACATACAAAAAAATTTTCCTTTAATACTGTTTTAAAAATCATATTTTTACATTTTGGACATTTTATCCAAGATCCTTCACGAGTATCTCTTTTATCAACAGTTTTAATGTTTTTTGATTCTCTTCTAAACCAATCTACCATAATCTCAACTCACTCTAGATATACATAATGAGGAGATAGAATCATAATCCTTTGTACCTAAATCTAAATAATTCATACTTGCAAATTTACCTATATTAATTGAAGACAATTTTACTTGCTCATATTTTATATTAGCTATTTTATTTAAATTAAATCCGAAAATTTTTAGATCGTCCAATTTTTCAACTGATTCACACTTTTGGATAGATTTTGATAATCCATTTTCATATTTTTGATAGTAAACAAAATCTTTATGCGATAATAAAGCGATATAATATTCTTCTTTACAATTCAAATTATAATTAATAGCTTCTAATGAATTAATAGGAATAATTGGAATTCCAAGTCCAAAAGCTAATCCTTTAGAAAAATTTACACCTACTTTAATCCCTGTGTAAGAACCAGGGCCAATAGAAACTGCAATATAATCAATATTTTTAATATCAAAGCTGTTTCTCTTTATTAATTTATTAAAAAGTATAGGTAAATTTCTTGTATGCTTTATATCATTACTGCTCTCAATAGTATCTACATTTTTATTTTTTACAAATAATGAGATACTACATACTTCAGATATTGTTTCAATTGCTATTAAATTCATTTTCTAATTCTTATGTGTCTTTTATTTTCATCAACATGTTTAAATTCTAAAAAAATTGCATCATCTGGTAATAAATTAGGATGCAAATTCCCCCATTCAATCATAGTTATACAATTGTTTGAACAAATATAATCATCAATACCAATAATTTTCCACCTTTCCGGATTTTCTTCTCTATAAAAATCAATATGAACAACTTTTTTTACTGCTAAATATTCATTAACTAATGTAAAAGTTGGTGAAGTTACATCGTACTGATAATTAAAACCTAACATAACTCCTTTAATAAATGTTGTTTTTCCACTGCCTAAATTTCCTTCTAAAGAAACAGTATTTCCTAAAGATAAATATTTTGAAAACTTTCTTCCTAACTCTATACAATCAGATTCATTTTTTGTTATTATATCTAAATCATTTATCATTATTTCTTACTCATATGAACAACAGGAATAATTAATTCATCCATACTAATACCACCATGTTGAAATGTTTTTTTATAAATATTCACGTATTTATGATAATCATTCTTATATACAAAAAATGAATCATTTTTTGCTATTGCATATTCAGTGTTAATTTCAAACTTTGGCAATGAATACTCTTCTGGATTTTTAATTTTAAATATATTGCTATCATTATTAACATTTAAATTTCGCCCATATTTATACCTAATACCAGATGATACATTTTGATCAGCTTTTAACATTACCTGTTTATTAATTTGTATATTCCCATGATCTGCTGTAAGGACAATATCTGCATTCCATTCACGAAAAATATCTAATGATTCCTTTAACCATGATTTTTCAAACCAATTAAAAATTGCATTTCTATAAGAAGAATCATTTGGAAGTAATTCTTTTAAAACATTTGATTCGGATCTAGAATGTCCAAGGATATCAACAAAATTCACAACTAAAGTAATTATATCAGTTTTTTTATAGTCATTAATTTTATTTAAAAATTTCATTCCTTCACTATAATCTGATACTTTGAAATATTTAAATTTTTTATTGATATTATTTTTATCAAGCATTTTAGAAAATAAAATATCCTCTGCCCCATTTAATTTATCACTTGCATACATATTGTTCCAAACATCTGGTAATTTATTCTTTATTTCATTTGGTAAAAGCCCACTAAAAATAGCATTTCTAGCATATGGAGTTGCGCTTGGTAATATAGATAAATGGAAATCTTCTTTAATTCTATATGATGGATATAATAATTCGGATATCTTCCTCCATTGATCAAGAGTAAGACAATCTATAATAATAAAAATTAGTTTTTTATTATTAGATATTATAGGCTTTAAAAAATTACTGAAAACTTGATGTGATAATATAGGAGAATCAGCATTAGAGTTATTAATCCAATTTTTATAATTTAATTCAACAAAATTACTAAATGATTTATTTAATGAATATTTTTGTTCTTTTAACATATTTATAATATTTGAATCATTAGCATTATCCAATTGAATTGACCAATTACATATTTTACTATAAATTGAGAACCAATCATTTATTGTATTCAAATTAGAGTCATCGAAAGTATTGAAAAAATTTATAAAATCTTTCAACGCCTTATTTGATTGAATTGATTTATTTTCAAAAACTTTTTTACATGCAATTAAAATCTGACTAGGATTAACAGGCTTTGTCAAGTAATCCTCAATATGCTCTCCAATAGCTTCTTCCATCAACCATTCTTCTTCATTTTTAGTAACCATTATAATAGGTATGTCTGGATATTTCTCTTTGACAATTTTAATAGTTGATAAACCATCTAATCCTGTCATCATTTCATCAACGAGTAATAAATCTATGCTTGATTTCTTACAAAATTCTATTGCATCTTCACCTGAATTCACACCAGTAACTGAGTATCCTTTACTTTCTAAAAAAATTATATGGGGTTTTAATGATTTTATTTCATCATCTGCCCATAAAATATGTTTTTTAATATTTGTCATTTTATTTATTTTGCAACGTAAATGAACCATCCCAATTACTATTGGGAGGATTAATTTTATAATTTTTACATCTATCAATAAAAACTAAGCTAGGATTAGTTTTTCTATTCTCATCTTTAAATTCAAATTTATTTGATTCAATAAAACATTCGATTGCATTATCCCACTCTTGATTATTATAAAAACTTAAACCTTTATGAAAAACTTTCAACAAGTTTTCTATATCTGAAGTAGATTCATCTAAATTACAAATCAATTCATAAACATTAATGGATTGATTTCTTCCAACAACAATAATCTTACCTAGATCTCTAAAAATAAATTTATTCTTAACTTTATTATAAATATTTTCACCTACTTGAATTGCAATACCAAGTTGTTTTGCGCTAGATTCAAGACGAGCTGTAAGATTAACTTGATCACCAGTCATCGTATAATTCAACTTCATTTCTGATCCCATATTCCCAACAACTATATTTCCCGCATTTATACCAATTCTATGTTGCATATTATGAACAATCTCAGGCCATTTATCACCTTCTAACTTCCATTTTCTTCTTAAATTATCTAATTCTTTATTCATACTCAAGGCTGTTTTACATGCTCTATATTCATGGTTCTCAATTTCAATTGGGGCGCCATAAAATGCAACAATTGCATCTCCAATATATTTATCAAGCGTACCTTTATTTTCAATTAAAATATCTGTCATTGCAGTTAAATATTCATTTAATAAAGAAAGCAATGACTGTGCCTCTAATTTTTCTGAAAAAGTTGAAAAACTAGCTATATCAGAAAAAAGCATAGTATGATAACCAGGATTGCCTCCTAGTTTAGGTTCTTTTTTTTCTTCAAACATTTGATCAATTAATTCAGGAGATATATATGCACCAAATGACTGCTTTAAAAATTTTTTATTATTATTCTCAACTATCAATTTATAAGATAAATTCATTCCGAAAGTAATAAACGCTGTCGCTATGGGAAAAAATACAGGTAATAACACTGAATTTTGATTTAATGATAAAGAATGATTTAAGAGATATTTTAAAATCCAAAATTGATCACCAATAAATACTCCCATAGAAAATGAGAACCAACTAATTGAAATGAAGAATAAAAAAACGAGTCCCTTAACTAATTCAAAATATGTTGATATAACTAAAATAACTAAAACAATGAAAATTATAATAATAAAATGATACTTATATGAATGATTTGTAAAATTCAATGTCTTTGTAGGTACAGAAATATAGTTTTGATCTAATAGCTGCTGTGTAGCATTTGCATGAAATTCCATTCCAGGCATTGGATTTTCAATTCCATTAAAACTAAAAAATGGAGTTTCTTTAAAATCTTGATCTTCCTTCAAAGATGAACCTATTATAACTATTTTATCATTAAAGGGGCTATTATGGGGACCAAATCTACTATATAAAAAATTATCTTCATTTATATACATATCAATAGTATTATTATCTTCATCTTTTAATTCATATTCAGAATCATCAATCACATAAGACAAGGAATAAACTGGAAAAGTTTCCCAAACATTTGATACTGGACCATAATAATCAACTAAAAATGAAGCTTCTTTCCTAAATGGACTGATTTTTAAATCTCCAATATAAATTTTATTTCCCTCTATATCCTGAATAATTTTTGAATTATCTGCAATATCTAAGTAGCATAATACACTTTGTATTGCAAATGAATTATATTTTTCTGTTTCACCAGGAAGAGAATTAAATATTGTATACCTCCTACTAACATTATCAATTTCATCTACTTCATGATCTACAAACCCAATGTAAGGATTTGCTTCCATAATAGTTTCATTTGGCTTTACTATATAATATGGAGATGGTTTTCTACTTTGCTCATATCCAATTTTCGATGCTAAAACAATTTTAGTCCCTTTACTTTGTGCATATTTAATTGCATTAAACATTTCAACATCACCATCAATAAATTTGCAATTCTTACAATCATCATCAACATTATTAATAATCGTTTGAGTTGTAGGGTCCTTTGCATCAAACTGAATATCAAAGGCAATTACTTTAGCTTTTGCATCAGTTAAATTTCTAATTGCCTTGGACCATATTTTTCCTCTTGGATAAGGATAAGATTCAGGAATCAATCTATAAGATTCATCATTTATTTCAACAAGAACAACCTTGCTATCAAAATTAGAATTTGGACCTCTTAATAAAAATCTTAAATCATATAATTCTATTTCAATAATACTAAAAATCCCCCACATATGTAATAAAATGCAAATAATTGCTGAGGATAGGCCAATAATAAAAATTGGATAATAAGATAAGATTTTTTTCATTTAACTAAAAAATATAAGATAAATTTGCTTTAAATATAGAATTTCTATATTCAGTCTGAAATTCATCATCTAGTATTTTCATTTTCTCATTAAAATCAAAAATTAATGATAAATTTGTAAGTAGATTAAATTTTGTAGAAACTCGTATCCCTAATTGTGTATAATTAGTTGTACCCTCACTAGATGAGTATTCTAAAGCTGTTGATATTTTATTAATATATTTTCGATCAGAATAACTAAATCCTAGACTTATCATTGAAAAATCTTGCTCTTGATAAAAATCTAAAGATGATTCTTGAGCAAAGTTAAAATAATTATTTGTAAAATAGATATTTGAGGACCAAAAAGAATCATAATTTGATTTAATATTTAAACTTATACTTTTACTTTCAGATCTTGGAGAAATATAATCAGGATTACTGTTACTTAATATACTATATAAAATATCTTTCTTATCTGAGTTGAAATAAGAAAGATTCAAACTATTACTTACACCATTAATCTTAAAATTTTGAGATAAATTAAAATTAATATTAGTTGTCTCAGTATTTAGCCTACTATCATATGTACTCAACTCATCTAAATCTGAATCTCCGAAACTATCAGGTATAGTTTCTAATGATGATGCCTCTCCACTTTTCTTATCATAAATTCCATAACCGATTGATATTGAAGGCAAATTTATACCTGGATAGAAACTTAGATTAATATCATATTTCTCAGTATTTGAATTACTAGAACCTGTTATTAATCCATTTTCAATACTTTCCCATTTAAAATTAACAAAAAATTTATTTTTAAAAAATCGAAGCATATTATTAAAATATTTCTTTTTACTATCTTTTTGCAAATAAGGATTACCCAAAGAATTAAATGATGCTCCAATTTGTTTAATTCCAAATTGGACTTTTTGTTTTTTAAGAGTTAATATGAAATCTAAATTGTATGCTACTTCTGGGGAATTTAAAACATCATCAAAAGAAATTGATTCATCATTTTGTTGTTTTTGAATAATCGAATAAAATGGAATTAAAGGTACGGAATCAAAATTAAAATGTATTAAATCAGAAAAATCTTCAGGATTAGGAATATCTGATAAAGCAATTCCAGAGTCATCAATAATTAAATTGACAATAACTGTTCCATCAGGATTATATGCAATACAATCTTCCCAATAATAATCTTCTGGAAAAGTATTTATATATGTTCTTCCATAATAACAATCCTCAAATTCATCAGCATAAGTATCAAAATCTTGAACAGTTTTAATAGGATTCCAAGTATTTGTATTTTGCATACTAAATGCAATGCCAGATTTAACTCTCACCAAATTATTAAAATTTAAATTCATGTCTGAACCTATCACAAAATTATCTTTTGGTTTTTGACCAATCCATTGATCACTTAATTCATTTATTGAAATATTTGAAAAATCATCATTGAAGATAAGACTTAATAAACTTTTAAACTCAGATTCATTTGTATAAATAACTTCTACTTTCCAAATATTTTGCTTTATATCTATATTTGAATCATTAATTGCATATGACCCTACGGTATTATTTCCATCATCTAACTCACATGTTACAATTAATTCATTATCATTATCTATATTATCACAAATAATTGTATGAGGTGTAAATACATTATCATTATTAAAGTCAGTAAATAGTGAATCTCCAAGACTCCAATTATCACTATTATCAATGTCTCCATATTGATCTGAATTCAATTTATAATAATCAATAACTTTTTCTAGAGAAATTATCTCACCATATGAAAAACTTGAATTTATAGAATTTATATCATCTTTAGCTTTAATAATATTAAATCCAAAGTTAGCCTTATTTCTATCTCCAAATGCTAATCTTAATCCAGACAAATCTCTTTTAAATGTATAATTATCTTTTGATAATGTTAACACTGTATCTGATATGCCTAAATCATCAATAATATCTGAAAATTCTGAAATAATAATAGACTCATTATTCTGACTCTCTTGGATCGACCTATTCAATTCACCTTCAATTAATTGCATCTGAAAAAATTTAGTATCAATATATAAACCGGCTCCTCTAACTCTACTGCCACTTAAACCATAAAGGCCTAATTGAGGATAAAAATCACCATAATTTATTTTAAAATATTTATTATTTAATTTTAGAAGAAATCGATCTTTTGGCTGTTCAAAATCATTTTCCAATGAAGATTTTTTTAATTTCATTGAAAAGTCTAACCATTCAGTTTTACCATTGAAATTAAAATTAAATGTATTATATGCAGTATTAACTGAATCGACTGTATTATCTAAATAATCATTCCATAAACGACCATTATAGCTAAATTTATTCAATTCCTCTAACTCATTAATATCTGATATTACATTAAAAGACCATATAGCAGGCTCAAAACTAACTCCAAAATTATTTTTCATAGAAACCTTAATATTATGCTTTCCATTATCTAAATAAGGTGGTACAATAATTAGATGGTTTTTCTTAATTGTGGCTCTATTAGTTATATTAATATTATCTAAATAAATTTCAATTGTTTCGATATCTAGGCCTTCTAGCTGGAAATAAGATAAAGAAATAATTAAATCCTCAGCTAAAACTGTCTCAAAAGGTAATGGGCTCAGTATGGTTATATCTGTATTTAAAAAATTAATATTCTCAATAGTATTCAGGCTTGAATAATCATCATCAATAATTTTGACAATATAAGGATTAATATCTGGTGAGTTTTCTGGCAATGAAATAACATTACCATTTTCAGACTCTAACAAAATAAAATATTCAATATTTCCAGATACTACATGATTAGCAGGTATTATTGATTTATAGTAACCATCAACATCTAAATTCATTGGTTGCTGAAAAAAACTCAACTGATCTTTTATTTTATAATATAAATTATAATTTATATAAGAAGAATTATTTAATTCAGTTAAAACTTCAATTGTTAATGGAAATCTACTAGGGACCTCTTTTATATTATCATGATATAATGATTGACTAAAGGATAATTGTAAAAAAATCACAAAAATAAATAGTGAAAAGTTTTTAAACATCATTAATTAGTATACCTAATAATTATTTCTTTTTCAACTCCATCATCATTTAGAACCTTTATCCTCAGTTCTTTAATATTTTGATTTGATGCACCCGAATCTTGGTTATCTATTTCAGGAATAACTTCTTGTTGATCATTAGTCTCTATTTCTAATTCAATATTATTAATATTATTATAATCTATAGGAGTCATAATATTAACAGAAGTATCACCATTTTTAAGAGATTGAATCTTATTATCCTTTTGTAAACGTAACTTGGTATTAGAAATTTTATTAGATACTTCTACAACACCTTCAAAACCATAAAAAATATCACCTTCAGGACCAATGTCAATCACAAAATCTGTACCTTTAACTGATGCAACTGAAGAGGGTGTTACAACTGTAAACTCATCACCCTTCTGTTCCTTTACATCGAATCTAAAAAAGCCTTCACCTGCATTAACTCTTTTATTAATGGACCTATCTGAAATTTTACCAGAAATATAAACTTCCGAATTTTTATGTACTTTAATTAAAGTACCATCATCTAAATACATAAACATAACAAAACCATCTATTCCAGTTTTTAACAAATCGTCATCATACAACTCTTTACCAGCCTTAACAGTTTTCTCAAAATCTTTAAGAGAATTTTTTTTATACGTTACAGCTCCTTTTGATTTAGTTACGATTGCTAACTCACTGGCATGCAAGAATAATGAAAATATAT
>MDTG01429731.1_pt1 | contig 12607 bp, 9 predicted proteins | sample 811421 | NCBI WGS metagenome assembly MDTG01 (sample SAMN05326645, study PRJNA326480) | marine metagenome | isolation source: seawater | place: Pacific Ocean: South East | collected 2011 | reverse complement strand
GAAAAAGAGGGCCTTATGGCCCTCTTTTTTTATCTTTAAAAAGGTTACAGTATGTTTTTTACAAGGAGAAAAAATGAAAAATTTTATTATTGGGATAACGGCCTTACTTTCTTTTGCACTATTCTCAGGACATCATGAAGAATTAAGCTCTAAAGATTTGGCTTTTAAAGCTTATGAAACTTTTGCAGCAGGAGATTCAGTTGCTTGGGCAAAGATTCATACAGATGACTTTAGATTTACAATTTTTGGCGATTTACCTCAATCGGGAGTAAAAATAGGAACTGATGCTGTTATCAAAGAGGTTTTTGAAGTCATCCCTGTTTACTGGCCAAAATTTAATTTAACACCTATTAGTACTGAAGTAATAGGTAATAAAGTTTTTGTTCATAATAAGATGACAGCAGATAATTTAGATTCCGAAACAATGCATGTTTTTACTATTAGAGATGGAAAGATATCTTCTTTCACTGCCTTTGAAGACACAGATTCAATGCGAAAGGCAATGATAAAACAACCTTAGGTACCGCAGAAAGTTCTTTGCACCTTTTGTCCATCAAGAGGTGCTTCTGCATAAGAAGAGTACTGAGGCTTTTCTTCAAAAGGTCTTTTTACAACATCAACCATTTATAACATCTTAGAAAAGTCATTTTCGTAAGCTTTGTCTATAGCCTGCTGTACTTGATGATTTCGAGGTATGTAAATTGGATTGATTTCATTTAGATTCTTCTCTAAAGACATGAGATCACTATTTTCTGAATTTACGACAGCTCTCCAGTCTTTTAGCCATTGATGTATTTCGTTCTTGTCTTTAAATAGTTGAAAAAATTCATCTGAATTCTCTGTTAGGACTTTAGATATATTTCTAAAGGTAAGTGTGTAATCTGCTTGATTCTCCATCATAATCTTAAGAAGTCTTCTTAAAATGCTGTGATTCTCTTCTTTAGATCCGCTTATTCCAATTTTCTTACACATAAGATCAAGAATTCTTTGATTTGTCTCAATTGAAAAATTATCTAAAACTGCAGTTGCAAGCTCGTTAGCTTTGTCAGAATCTTTATCAATAAAAGCTATAAGACAGCCCGCAAGCGATGCTAAATTCCATGAAGCAATACTAGGTTGATTGCCAAAAGCATATCTTCCATTTTGATCAATTGAACTAAATACTTTTCCCGGGTGGTATTCATCTAAAAATGCGCAAGGCCCATAATCGATCGTTTCACCTGAGATAGTGAAATTGTCTGTATTCATAACTCCATGTATGAAGCCTACACTCATCCATTTAGAGACAAGCTCAGATTGACTTGAGGCTACTTTCTTAAGAAGTTCTAGGTAATGATTATCCAGTTCTCTTATTTCTGGATAATGCCTTTGAATCGCAAAATCAGCTAAAATTTTCAAATCTTCCCATTGCTGTCTAGATGCAAAATACTCAAAAGTACCTACCCTTAGATGGCTTTTAGCTACTCGGGTTAGTATACCTCCAGGTTCAAATGTATCTCTGGCAACATGCTCGCCTGTTGATACAGCAGCCAAAGCTCTAGAAGTAGGAATATCAAGATGATGCATTGCTTCACTAAGAATATATTCTCTTATTACATGTCCTAGGGCTGACCTACCATCTCCTTGCCTAGAGAACATTGTCTGTCCTGAGCCTTTGAGCTGAAGATCATAATTACCTTCTTTATTATTTATTTCACCAAGAAGAACAGCTCTACCATCACCTAATTGGTGCACAAAATTTCCAAATTGGTGACCTGCGTAATTCAAGGCTATAGGGACAGATCCTTTTGGGACCACATTGCCAGAAAAGTAATTTAGGATTTCTTCATTCCCTAAATTAATATTAAGGGAATTAGCTAATTCATTATTAAAGACCAATAAAGAAGGGTTTTTAACAGGAGAAGGATCAATTGATTGATAAAACTCCTCGGGTAAACCGATATAAGAATTAGAAAGCTTCATTACTTCAAGCCTGAGCCCATGAGGTTCTCAAAATTTAATCTGAAAAACTTATCTTGAGCTTCATGACTTATGCCTTCAATAGATTTTTCAAAACGGGCAAGGGGATTTCTCCCTCCCTCTACATGCGGATAGTCAGAAGAGAACATAAAAATATCGCTACCTGCTTCTTTAATAACCCAACCTGTAGGTTCGGTTGGGTAAGGAGTAACTCTTACTTGTCTGTTGATATATTCACTAGGTTTAAGAGATAAACTCTGAAGTCTTTCTTCATGTCTAGAAAAGGCTTCAAACGCTGAATCTAATTGTTTCATAAATCCAGGTACCCAAACAGAACCCAATTCTATTACTCCGAATTTGAGGTTAGGGTGTCTTTCTAGGACACCATCAAGAATTAATAGAGAAAGAGCTTGCATTGGTCCTGACGAAATGGCCATATAAGATATTGATCTAAAGTTCTCCTCTCCACCATGGAAATCTTTTACTTTCGGCATCCCATTCAGAGAATGAGCCTTAGGAAGAACAAAGTCTGCACTGCCAACATGAAAGAGTATAGGAATACCTGACTCCTCTGCCATAGACCAAACGGGTTCAAAACCTATATGACTGGTCGAATGATTTTTGGGGCAAGCCCATGGTATGAGTAATGCACTAGACCCAGATTGAATTGCTAATTTAGCAATTTCGATACTTCTATCTATATTTGCTAAGGGTATGTAAGTAACTGGTAGCAGACGTTTGTCATCAGAGCAAAAATCTATCTGTGCTCTATTAGTAGCTTCAGCAACGGAGTAGAGCATATCTATATCATCTCCATGCTCTAGGCTTTCTAACCAGACATTCGGTGAAGTAGGAAACACAAGCTGACTTTGTACTCCAAGTAGGTCTAAAGCTTCTGACCTATCCTTGCTATTAAAGGAACCAAGAGCATCATAATTTTTTCGTATCATTAGCTCTTCTTCATTTTTTTCTTGGTAAGTACTAGTTTGGTGATCTTCATCTATATTTTCAAAGTAAGTCTGGGCTAATCCTTTATTACCATTAAACCTTTCCCTGAAAGCTTTTTGAATATTCTTATCGGCATAGTCGTCAAACCAATTTGGTAATTCCATAGTGTGCGCATCTGCATCATGAACTATTCTGTTTTCTATGTAAGGCATATCTTTATAAATTACTAATACTGTTTTATATTAGATTAACAAATATATTAAAAAAGAGATACGTAAGTGAAAGTAGAACCATTAAATAGATCATTTGGAGCAAAGGTATACGACTTATCCCTTCCTGATCTTAAAGAAGAGGAGGTTAGATCTATTTATGATTTATGGCTCGAATACGCTCTTTTAATTTTTCCACAACAACATTTGACCAACGACCAACAAATAAATTTTGCAAAAAACTTTGGAGCGTTAGAATTTGATCTCTCTCCAATCAGCAATGTAAGGAATGATGGTTCCATAAGAGATGCTAACGATGATGACATAGTGAAATCATTGCGAGGTAATATGGAATGGCACCATGATAGTACTTATATGCCAATACAGGCTAAAGGAGCTGTTTTTACAGCTCATAAAGTACCTTCAAAGGGCGGAGAGACAGGATGGGCTGATATGAGATCAGCTTATGAGGGTTTAAGCCATAAGATGAAAGAAAAAATAGATAATTTATCGGCTTATCATTCTTATGAGTGGAGCCAAAAAGAAAGGTTTGGGCACAAAGATCCGACTGTCAGTGAGTTTAATAGTTACGGCTTTGATATAGACCCTAAGCCACTTAGGCCACTTGTGAAAACTCATGCCGAGACAGGTCAAAAATGCTTAACGATAGGAAGACATATAAATAAGATACCTGGTATGACAGATCAAGAGGCACAAAATCTTGCTAGAGAGTTAGAAGAATATGCATGCAGTAATCAGAACTGGGTCTATCATCATTCTTGGGAAGTCGGTGATGCCGTTATTTGGGATAATAGATGTTTAATGCATCAAGCTAGTATGTGGGATCTGAGTGAAGGCAGAATAATGTATCATTCAAGGATTGAAGGTGATCCTATCTCTGAAGCTGCATCTAATTATCTCTAATCAAATATCCAATTCTTTAAAAAAGGCTAGGGCTATATTTGGAAACATAATATAAGTTAGAAGCATTTCAATATTTTTACTTAGATCAGGTAAACCATTAGTCTCGCAAAGAACTTCCAATTCATTAGACATTTTCTTAATCTCTTCTTCATCAATATTATTTTCTTCTATACCCGAGACCTTGCTCTTTGCTTTGGCGAGTAATTCAGGATCAATATCTCCTGGCAATTTTCCATATTTTCCGAGTACTAGATTAATGGACTCATTTGATAAGTTCTCATATCGTCTTGAATTCATTACATTTAGAAGAGCTTGGGCGCCTACAATTTGAGAGGCCGGTGTTACAAGAGGAGGGTATCCAAAATCTTTTCTGACTTTTGGAATCTCTTCTTTAACAAGATCAATTTTGTCTTCTTGCCTATTAGCTTTTAGTTGAGATTCTAAATTGGACAACATACCTCCAGGTACTTGCTTAACAAGCATTGTAGAGTCCACTCCTTTAAGACCTCCTTCAAATTCAGAATACTTTTCCCTAATCTCTTTAAAAAAATCAGAAACTTCTTCTAGTGCGTTTAAGTCTAAATTCATTTCTCTATCCTGCCCCTCAAAAATTGCTAGCATTGTCTCTGTTGCCGTATGACCGTAGGTCATGCTCAAAGAAGAAATGGAAGTATCAATATTATCTATACCAGCCTCAATAGCTTTCATATTTGTTGCAGTAGACATGCCAGTTGTTGCGTGAGTTTGCATATGAATTGGTATCGATAAACTTTCTTTTAGATTTTTAACCAGATCGAAAGCATCAAAAGGTCTTAGCAGGCCCGCCATATCCTTTATGGCTAGAGAATCCGCTCCTGAATCTTCTATTTTCTTGGCTAGATCAAGCCAAGTATCTAAGTTATGAACAGGACTGGTGGTATAAGCTATTGTTCCTTGTGCATGTTTTCCAATTCTTTTAATTTCTTCGATTGAGTACTTAATATTATCAAAATCATTTAGGGCATCGAAAGTTCTAAAAATTTCAATACCACTTTCAGCGGACTTTTCTAGAAATCTTGAGACTACTTCATTTGAATAATGCTTATACCCTACAAGGTTTTGTCCTCTAATCAGCATTTGTTGAGGTGTGTTTTGTAGAAGTGAATTAAAAGTTCTTAGCCTTTCCCATGGATCTTCATTCAAGTAACGGATGCATGCATCGTAAGTAGCCCCTCCCCAGGTTTCTAAAGACCAATAACCAACCTTATCCAAGACAGGTAGAATTGAGACCAAATCTCTTAAAGGAACTCTCGTTGCTAAAAGAGACTGTATTCCATCTCTTACGACGACTTCAGTTATACCTACTTGTTTAGATGAATCCATAATTTCTCTATGGGTATTTTAGCTTTTATTAAGGCTTACCAACAGGGAAGTTATTGTTTACCCAATCTCCAAAACCCCCGCTCATAGAGAGGACATTCTTATAACCCATTTTTTTTATGCTTTCGCCCGCTAATGCCGATCTAAATCCACCTTGGCAATACAAAACAATTGATTTCTCTTTGTCCGCAACTAAATTACCAATGTCCCTTTCTATGATGCCTTTCCCAAGATGCTCAGCTCCTAATATGTGACCTTGTACCCATTCCCTGTCTTCTCTTACATCTATTAGCAAGAAATCTTCTCCATTATCTATACTGGCTTTTACTTGATGGATATCACATTCCCCTACATTTTTTAAAGATGCTTCGACTAGCTCTAAAAAATTTAAGTTGTGGTTTTTCATATCTTCTCCAATTAAATCAATTCTACCTTTTCTAGATGATTTCTTAAATAAAGGGGTTTATTAGTCGTTATTGAATCGATACCATTCTTAAGATATTCCTCAGCTTCTTTCCTAGAGTTTACAGTCCACACATGTACAGATTTACCAGTATCTTTTAAAGATTGAATAAATTGTCTATTTAATCTTTTGTGGTTTTGGGCACCCAATCCATTTGCATCAATTTTAACCGCTAGATCTATAATCTCATCGACAGCTATATCTTTATAGTCAAAAGCAATTAATAAGTTACATTTAATATTGGCATCGCGTCTCTTGATTTCTCTTATCACTTCTGGAAAAAATGTTATGACTGTAATTTGATCTATACTTAATTCTTGCTCATCGATATCCCGAAGTAAGAAAGGAACAATCTCCTCTTTAGTTTTAACTTCTATATATATTTCTTTATCTTTTGGTACTGACTTTAGAACATCCTTTAATTCCGGTATTCTTTCATCACTCCAGTTCTCACCAAACCAGCTACCGCAGTCTAGTGATTGGATTTCTTCCAAAGACATGTCTTCTATCTTTCTATCTATTCCGGTTGTGCGAAGGGCACTTTTATCATGATGACAAACTATCTTATTGTCTACAGTGAGTCTTATATCTACTTCGACTCCATCAGCTAGCTGTTGAAATCCCTCTATCACTGAGGAAAGAGAGTTCTCGGGTGCATCTTCTGATGCACCGCGATGAGCTATGATTTTTGGTTTTAGTCCCAGCTTAGAGCGCCACCCGTTTGGTATTCAATCACTCTAGTCTCAAAGAAATTTTTCTCTTTTCTCAAGTCCATGATTTCAGACATCCAAGGAAAGGGATTAGTTGCGCCCTCGAATTCCTCTTCCAAGCCTATTTGAACTAGTCTTCTATTGGCTATGAATTGAAGGTACTCTTCCATCATCCCAGCATTCATACCAAGTATACCTCTGGGCATTGTGTCTCTAGCATATTGGATCTCTAGTTCAGTTCCCTCTAGTATCATTTGCGCAGCTTCCTGTCGCATTTGTTCATCCCACAGGTGAGGATTCTCTATTTTTATTTGATTGATCATATCAATGCCAAAGTTAAGGTGCATAGACTCATCTCTCAAAATATATTGAAATTGCTCGGCGGTTCCTGTCATTTTATTCCTTCGACCCATAGACAGAATTTGTGTGAAGCCGCAATAGAAGAAGATACCCTCTAAAACACAGTAAAAGGCTATTAAATTTTTCAATAATAATTTGTCTGTTTCATCTGTGCCGGTAACAAAACCAGGATCTGATATTTCTTTGGTATATTTAAGACCCCAAGAAGCTTTTTTTGCAACACTCGGTATCTCTCTATACATATTAAATATTTCTCCTTCATCCATTCCTAGAGATTCGATGCAATATTGGTAAGCATGAGTATGAATGGTTTCTTCAAAGCTCTGTCTTAATATGTATTGCCTGCATTCTGGGTTTGTGATCAGCCTATATATGGCAAGCACTAAGTTATTGGCTACCAAAGAATCTGCTGTTGAGAAAAAACCAAGATTTCTCATTACGATAGTTCTCTCATCTTCAGTCAATCCTTCATTAGATTTCCAGAGTGCAATGTCTGCTGTCATGTTCACTTCTTGTGGCATCCAATGGTTAGCACTTCCATCAAGATATTTTTGCCATGCCCAGTCGTATTTAAATGGAACCAGTTGGTTGAGGTCAGCTCTGCAGTTGATCATAGCCTTGTCATCAACCTGGACTCTTCCAGACATTCCATCTAGTTCTTCTTCTCCTTCTTTTGTATCCAGAACTTCAATTGCTTCTTTTGCTTGTTTTGCTCTATTACCTGCAGCGGCAGGGACATGTTCCGGAATAGACTCTTCTTGCCTTTCTTGTGCTTGAACTGGCGCTTCCTCTTTGATTATAGGTTGAGCTTTCTGAGCCTTCTCAGATTCGTTGTAATCATCCCAATTTAACATTATTACTCCTTAATTTTACTGACAAGCATCACAGTCTGGATCCAGTATCGAACATGCCGATGGTGCTGTTGTTTGTGCTTGAGGTTGTACTTCTGGTTGAGCTGTTGCCGCAACAGCATTGAGCTCTCCTGTGGATATCGTTGACTTTTCTGTTGTGGTTGCAGACCTGGAACGCAAATAGTATGTGGTCTTGAGGCCTCTTAACCATGCCATGCGATACATAATATCTAGTTTCTTACCGTTCGGTTCATCAATATATAAGTTTAAAGACTGACTCTGGTCGATCCATTTTTGTCTTCTGCTTGCAGCATCTATTAACCATCTAGGTTCAATATCAAATGCTGTTGCGTATAGCTCTTTTACATCTTCAGGAATTCTGGAGATTCCCTTAACACTGCCATCATAATATTTTAGGTCATTGATCATGACCGAATCCCAAAGGCCCAACTCCTTCAGGTTCTCTACCATGGGAATGTTGGTAACAGTAAACTCTCCAGAGAGATTAGATTTAACGTATAGGTTTTGATAAGTAGGCTCTATAGATTGAGACACGCCTGTTATATTGGCTATCGTCGCTGTTGGCGCTATTGCCATAACATTCGAATTCCTTATGCCTTGTTCTTTTACAGTTGCTCTTAGTCCATCCCAGTCCATTGTCGTGCTTTCATCGACATCAAGATATTCTTCGCCTCGACTTTCTTTGAGCAGCTTGATGGAATCTATAGGCAAAACACCTTGGCTCCATAATGAGCCTTCGTATGACTGATAGGCCCCTCTTTCTTTTGCTAAGTCGCTAGATGCCTTGATCGCGTAGTAACTGACCATTTCCATGGACCTATCCGCAAATTCAACCGCTTCTTGTGATGCGTATGGTGTCTTTAGCATATAGAGTGCATCATGAAACCCCATTATTCCTAGACCTATTGGTCTGTGTTTCATATTAGAAGTTTCGGCGGCTTTTACAGCATAGAAGTTTATGTCTATGACGTTATCTAGCATCCTTATAGCTGTATTGATAGTTTTTTCTAATTTCGCCTCATCCATTTTTCCGTCTTTTATGTGATGAGTTAAATTAACCGAGCCCAGATTGCAGACTGCTATCTCATCTTGGCTTGTGTTAAGAGTTATTTCTGTACATAGATTAGATGAGTGCACAACTCCAGTGTGTTGTTGTGGTGATCTTAAATTACAAACATCTTTAAAAGTTATCCAAGGATGTCCGGTTTCGAACACCATAGAAAGCATTTTTTTCCAAAGTTCTTTTGCTTCTACTTCTTTAAAAAATTCTATTTCTCCTGTCTGTGTCTGCGCTTCATATTCTTCATATCTTTTTTCAAAAGCTAGTCCATACAGATCATGAAGGTCAGGTGTGTCACTCGGTGTGAATAACGTCCATTTCTTATCTTCAGATACTCGTTTAAGAAATAGATCAGGAACCCAGTTAGCCGTATTCATATCATGGGTTCTTCTTCTGTCGTCTCCTGTATTTTTTCTGAGTTCAACAAACTCTTCTATATCTACATGCCAAGTTTCTAAATAAGAGCAAACAGCTCCTTTCCTTTTTCCGCCTTGGTTTACTGCGACTGCTGTGTCATTGACTACTTTTAGAAACGGAACAACACCCTGAGATTTACCGTTAGTTCCTTTTATTTGAGATCCCAGCCCTCTAACAGGTGTCCAATCATTTCCCAGTCCGCCTGCCCATTTAGAGAGCATGGCATTATCTTGTATTGCGCCATAGATACCATGTAGATCGTCAGGAACAGTTGTTAGATAGCATGATGACAATTGAGAGTGTTTTGTCCCTGAATTAAAGAGAGTGGGGGTGGAGCTCATATAGTCAAAGCTCGATAAGAGATTATAAAATTCTATAGCTCTTTCTTCTCTTTTGTCCTCTCTTAGGGCTAGGCCCATAGATACTCTCATAAAAAACACTTGAGGCAGTTCATACCTCACTTCCGTATCATGAATAAAGTAACGATCGTATAGGGTTTGAAGTCCTAAGTAAGTGAAGTCTGCATCTCTGGTTGCATGTATGGCTTTCCCTAGTTTTTCTATGTCCATTTCCAGCAATTCAGGATTTAGTATTTCGTTTTCTACTCCTTTAGCCAAAAAATTCCTTAAGGCTTGGGGATAAAGGTCTTCCATTTCATGAAGAGTTGCCTGCTTTTGCATGCCCAGATAGCTAAGCGCTTCTGTTCTGATATTATCTAGCAATATTCTTGCTGTGACGTAAGTGTAGTTTGGTTCTTGCTCTACTAGAGTCCTCGATGTCATTACTAATGAGGTTCTCGCGTCTTCTTCAGTCACTCCGTCATATAAGTTTTTATTTGCTTCGTCGATTATATGTTTAGCGTTTGTTCCTTCTAGGCCTTCACAGGCTTCTGCCACCATGACTTCTAGGTGCTTTATGTCTAGTGCGTCTTCCTCTCCATTGTCTAGTGTTATATTTATCCCTTCTTTTTCTTCTTTCTGAGGTGTTTCTTTTTGTCTGAGTTGTTTCCTCTCTTCTCTATACAATACATATGTCCTAGCTACTTTTTGTTCACCTGACCTCATGAGCTCTAGCTCTACTTGGTCTTGTATTTCTTCTATATGTAAAGTTCCTCCTGACGGCATTCTTCTGCTGAAGGTGTTTGTCACAGCATTTGCTAACTCATTTACCTCATTATGTATTCTTGTTGAGGCGGCTGCCGCTCCTCCTTCTACCGCCAGAAAGGCTTTTGTTATAGCTATTGCTATTTTTTCTGCATCATACGAGACAACAGAACCATTTCTTTTTATGACTCTCATCTGTCCTGGTGCGATGGCGGCTTTAGTTTGTTCTTGGGCTGTTTGGCTTGTTTTGTCTGTTTTTTCTGTTGAATGTACTGATGATTCCATCTTTTTCCTTCCCTTTGTGTTATTTTGCTTTTTTTCTATATATCCCTATATGTTGTGTCTCTTTTTAGTAACAGACACAAGATACTGTGTTTTTAATTAAAACACAATACTATAAACATACAATTTTTCTGTTAATTTCTTGTGGATAAGTATTTAGTAAGTTAGTTTTTTGTATACTGCGTTTCTGGAGACTATATGAAAGAAAAAATTATCTCAATCGATCAAGGCACATCTAGCACTAGATCTGTTTTATACGACCACAATGGTCAATTTCTTGCTTCTGCTCAGGAAGAATTTGATCAATACTTCCCTGAAGAGGGATGGGTTGAGCATAACCCCGATCAGATTTGGCAGACGGTTCTTTCGACTTTGCAGTCTCTTATTCTAGAGAATAGCTTGTCTAGCTCAGACATAGCATCAATAGGCATAACGAATCAAAGAGAAACCACAGTTGTTTGGAATAAAAAAACGGGCCAACCAATACATAATGCCATCGTTTGGCAAGACAGGAGAACATCTAGTTTCTGCGAAGAGCTTGCGTCTTATGAAAAAGTTATTCATCAGAAAACAGGTCTCACAATAGATCCTTATTTTTCAGCTACTAAGGTTCATTGGCTTTTAAATAATGTTGAAGGTGCAAAAGCGCTTTCTTTGAAAGGAGATTTATTGTTTGGAACCATAGACACTTTTTTACTTTGGAAATTGACTCAAGGCCAAAATCATATGACAGATGTTACAAATGCTTCAAGAACCATGCTTTTCAATATCATTGATCAGAAATGGGATGAAGAGTTATTAGGTCTATTTGAAATCCCTAGTAATATGCTGCCGCAAGTTTATGACAATGTTGCTGACTTTGGTATAACAAATGTACTAGGAGGGGAGATAGCAATAGGAGGAATTGCCGGAGATCAACAAGCTGCATTAATTGGACAGTGTTGTTTTGACCCTGGAGATGTAAAGAGTACTTATGGAACAGGTTGTTTTATGATTGTTAATTCTGGTGACCAAGCCTTGTATTCAGATAATAAATTACTTACAACCATAGGCTATAGAATTAAGGGAAACACCACATATGCTTTAGAGGGAAGCATATTTGTAGCTGGATCAGCAATTCAATGGTTAAGAGATAATCTTAGATTTTTAAGAAAATCAAATGAAAGTGAAGAATTATTTAAGAAATCAAAAGCTAATAATTTATATTTTGTGCCAGCATTAACTGGTCTTGGTGCACCATATTGGAATCCAAATGCACGAGGTACAATTGTTGGTTTAACAAGAGATACTAAAAGAGAAGATATTGTCAAGGCAGCTTTAGAAAGTTTATCTTACCAAACTTATGAACTAATTGAATGTATGGAAAAAGATTCTAATGTTAAAATTTCTGAAATTAAAGTTGACGGAGGTATGATAGATAATAAAAGCTTTCTGCAAAGTCTTTCAGATATAACTCAGATCAAAATTATAAGGCCAAAAAATATAGAAACAACATCATTAGGAGCGGCTTATCTAGCAGGTATTCAGGCTGGAATTATAAAAAATATAAGTGATATAAAAAAGTTATGGAAAGAAAAATCTGTTTCTTTGCCAAAACTAAAAAATAAATTAGCAAAATCCCAAATCAAAGATTGGAAATATATAATTAAAAATATTAATGATTTATATTAGATCGTTAATTCAAGCCAATTTGAGATTTCTAATGAATGCTTATTCTCATCTATTACATCATTGTAGTTAGATAATTCTTGAGTACTTAATTCATTAAAATTTTCAAAAATATTTCTTTCTTTTTCAAAATCCAAAGATGTATTATAAATATTATTTTCTAATAAAATATCCTCTCTTTGAGACATTAAACCAGACATCCAAGAAGGATTAAATTCAGGATGATATTGAACTGCCCATATAGAAGACTTATCTAATTCAAAACTAATGGAT
>MDTG01061392.1_pt1 | contig 12607 bp, 10 predicted proteins | sample 811421 | NCBI WGS metagenome assembly MDTG01 (sample SAMN05326645, study PRJNA326480) | marine metagenome | isolation source: seawater | place: Pacific Ocean: South East | collected 2011 | reverse complement strand
TTATTAAAATATATTTAAAGTAATTAAAGTGAGAGGATTGATGTGGTTTAATAACTCTTACGGTATTTAAATCAAGAAAATATTTATCGTAAATTTTTGCAATTTTTGTTCTTTTTTGTATGAAGCTTCCAATTGATTCAAGCTGTGAAATTCCCATTAGCGCCGAAACCTCTGGCATTCTCCAGTTATAACCTAATGAGGTATGATAATTTGTATAAATTCCCTTTTTAACTTTACCAAACTCTCTTATAGATTTCATTTTAGTTACAAGCTTTTTGTTATTAGTAGTAACTATACCACCCTCCCCAGTAGTCATAACCTTTGTTGAGAAAAAACTAAATCCTGCTGCGTCGCCCAAATTACCTGCCATTATATTATCAATTGAACTTCCATGCGCTTGCGCTGCATCTTCTACGAAGAAAAGCTTATTTTTCTTACAGAATTTTGATAACTTTGGAGCAGAGGTTGAAACTAAACCTCCAATATGAACATGACAAATAGCAACAGTGTTTCTATTTACCAAATCAGTTGTTTTCTTAAAATCAAGGCACATGTCTTCATTGATATCTGCAAATACTGGTATTCCACCAGCATTTATAATGGCATTTGCAGTAGCAATAAAAGTATTTGAGGGCAAAATCACTTCTTTATTTTTTACATCCAAGGCCCTAAAAATTAATTCAAGAGCAGACGTTCCACTATTGCATGTAACTGCATATTTTGTACCTATGTATTCAGAAAATTTTGTTTCAAAGGTTTCAGCAAACTTAGCCTGAGATAAGAATGATTTTCCATTCAAAATTTCTTTAAATTCGTTAGTAATAAATTTAATATCTTGTTGGGTAAATGAGGGCTTTGTTGCAGGTATATTTTTCATGAATGGCTATAGAAAGAATTTATAGTGTTACAAACGTACTCAATATCTTTATTCGTTAGTGAGGGAGCAGATGGAAGACAAACACCTGAATTAAATAATTTTTCAGTGATAGGAAAAACCTGCTTTGAACTATAAATTGGTTGAGAGTGCATGGGCATAAATAAAGATCTTGCACCAATACCCTTTTCAGATAAAAACTCCAAGAGCTCTTTAGCATTGGGAACAAAAATTATATTTCTATGAGGAATATTTTCTTCCAAGCTATTAAAATGAAATACCTTAACAGGGTCTTTAGTAAGTAATGATCTATATAAATCAAAATTCTCCTTTTTTCTCTTGACAAATAATTCACTTTTTTTAAGTTGAGCAACTCCAATGGCTGCTTGCATCTCTGTTAACCTATAATTAAAGCCTTTTCTTTCAATCAAATCGACTCCTCTCTCTTTTCTTCCATCATGTTTATAAATATTAGCTTCTTTTAATAGAGAGGGCAGATCAGTAAGAAGCATACCGCCCTCCCCAGTAGTGATGGTTTTATCTGCAAAAAAAGACAAGGCTGAAAAATCGCCATACGAGGCAATAGGACGATTTTTAAATAACCCAAATAAAGCTGGAGCACAGTCATTGATAAAAATTAAATTATTTTCATTACAAAATTTCTCAAGCTCATCGAGATCAGAAGTATTCCCATAGAGGGCCACATGAAGGATGGCTTTGGTATTTGGCGTAATAACTTTTTTAATTGAATCAATATCCAAGCAAAGAGTTTTTTCATTAACATCTGAAAATACTGGTTCAGCACCAGTTGCAGATATCGCATTAGGATCTGCCGAATGGACAAGACTCTGAACTATCACCTCATCTCCTCCTCCGATGCCTAAACTTTTCATGCCTGTTATAAGAGCTGCTGTACAATTATTAAAAGCTAGAGCATAATTTCTATTCGATGAGATTCTTAGCTTTTCTTCAAATTCTCTTACAAACTTTCCCTCTGATAACCAATTGTTGTCAATTACCTCTTTTAAATTAGCTAATTCTTCTTTACCTACAGATGGTTCGTAGCATGGAATATTTTCCTCTGTTATTCTTTTTATATAACTATCGTAAGAAATATTTTTTGGATCATTGTTTTGTATTTTTTTCATTTTTTTAGTCTTTGCGTTTCAAGGTATTTAGATAAATATATTTTATGGTTATTTTTGAAAACATTTTTACAGGAAGATAATAATTTTTTATTATCCATAAAAGGGAGGGTCATTCCTTCTTGTTTCTCCTCAAGCATAGTTAACTTTGAATTAAAAAAACTTGATATCTGTTTAGCGGTTTTAATTACACTATCATAATCATTTCCCCCAAGATTATAAATCCCTGGTTCAAAATCAAAAGACTGTAAGACAGCTTTGATAACCTCTTCAAGATAAATATATTGCATTTTCCGTTTTCCTTTACCCCACACAATTAAATGATTTTTATCACGAGCATCGGTAGTCATGCTGGTTATAAAATTCGGATTAATTGAATTTTGGCCGCCAAATACTGAGGACAATCTAAAAATTATTGAATTGGGTCTATTCCTCAGAATTAACTGTTCAAAAAAACTCTTTGCCAAACCAAAGTTATGTTCAGGAGATAAAATGGTTTTTTCTGTTACGACTTCTGAACTTTTTATTCCGCTATAGACATAAGAGGAACTAAAAAAGATCATTTTTGTTTTTTTGTTTTCCAATGATTTCAGAATTGTGAGTAAGCTTTGATAATCCTCATCAAAACTATTATTAAGGTTATCTTTATAAGCTAGGGCTGAGTGAGTGCCTGAGTGAATAAAAAAATCAGCATTATATGAAGCTATTTTATCTTGAGCTTCTTTTGAGCTTAGTTCGGTATGCAAATGATTAAATTTCCTTGATTTTCTCCTATCAATTCCTAAATATTTAATGTTATTTACCGTTAATTGAGATGCCAATTCTTCACCAATATATCCATTAGCTCCAGAAATAATTATCTTTTTATTAAAATTAGAGGGTAAAAAAAAATTGGAATAATTTTCAGTCATTTAATTCTTTTATTGACCTTTCTACTGCTTGTCTTGAGGACATAGATGGCTTCCAGCCTAAGTTATATAGTTTTTTTGAGTTATGGCTATAAAAAGGCTGGTCTCCTTTCCACCCTACTTTTCCACCTGTATAGAAAATTTCATGTCCTTTGCCATGCTCTTCTAAAAATAGTTCAGCTATTTTAGAGACTTTGATTCCATCTTCAGGACCAACGTTATAAATATTTAATTTTTCATTTGACTTTTCAAGTAAGAAAAAGATACATTCAATCAACTCACTAACATGCATATAGGGCTTAAATTGCTGCCCATCCCCAAGGACGATTAGTTGCTTCGAATCTTTTTGAATCTTATTCTTAAAATCATATAAAATTCCATGAGTGGCTCTTTTTCCAACCATGTTTGAAAGTCTTATTATCCATGATTGTATTTGATATAAATTTGTGAAAGCCCTTATAAAATTTTCTGAGGCAAGCTTGCTCGCACCATATAAAGATTCAGGTTTCATAGGTAGTTCTTCTGTTAAAGGGGCATCATGATTTCCAAAAATAGCAGGAGATGAAGTAAAGAATAATTTACTTACTTTGTAAATTCTCATACATTCTAGAACATTATAAGTTATCAGAAAGGTAAGCTTTAAATCTCTATCAGTAGATTTTGTCCCTTCACCTATATCAGAATTTGCAGCAAGATGAAAAACAATATCAAATTCATTCTTTTCAAAGATATTTTTTAATTTATCTAAATTTAATAAATCGAAGTTTAAGAAGACAAATTCTTTATTTAATTTTGCGCTGGACAAAAACTCCTCTTTGCCTAAAATGAGATTATCTATGCAGACTACCGAATACCCTTTTTCAAGAAGGCTGTCTACCAACTGACTTCCTATGAATCCGGCTCCACCTGTTACTAATGCTCTCATTGATGAGATTCTACTTTAATTAATAGAACTTTCAAGCAGCTATGAAGCTCGTAACACTCAATAATTATATTGCTGAGAATGGTAAAAATATTCAGGTGATGGGAGATATAGCTGATTTATTTAAATGATTTTCTATGGGGTACCCTGCCCTGATATGAAAAAAAAATTCTTACATCGTCAGAACTTTTTTCAATTCGATAATATGAGCTCAATTAATCTAAAAACTTAGATGCTTTTCATCGTCTAAACCAAAATCAAGGTCATATTGACGTTTTATTAAAGTTATTAATTCACTTTCTAGAGGCCCTGATTCCTGATCCTGAATGATATCATCTATATGCTCAGGCTTGCTTATGCCTAAGATAGTTGCATCCACATCATTATTGAACATAACATATTTTCTGGCTAGCGAAGGTAAGGAGTGGACACCTTGTGTGAGTTTTTTAATAATCTCCGTTCTTTTTACAAGTGAATTCAGTCTATCTCCTTTTAACCATATGGAGCGATGATCTTGAGGGTGAAAGACACTATTTTTGGTTAATTTTCCAGATAAAATTCCAGAAGCAAGGCATGAGCGAGCAAAAAATATACTTTTATGTTTTTGAAGTATTTCACTTTGGTGAAGTAAATTGAAATCCTGTTGGTATATATCAATAGATGACCAGGGGTAATTACTATAATCATATCCCTTTGCTCCACTTAAACCAGTTTCAGCAACATGACCGCTTTCTTTAAGCAGAGAAAACAGTTGTGGCAATTTTTGATAATTATCAAACTCAACTCTTGGGTTATGCAAAAAAATTCCCTTCACAGAATCTCTATTCAGTCTAATAAGAGACTGTTCCAAGCTTTCCTCCAATGCTTCAAAATTAAAATTTTTTTCACCAAATGGATGGTTTCCAAACTTAGTATAAATTTGAACATTTCTATCTCCGGCAAGGACTTGTCCTAATGCCATTTCTGCGAAACCATTTCCGTAGTTTGGAGCAACATCAAATTCAGCAAACCCATGATCAATTGCTTTTTTAATAATTTTCTCAATTTCGCCAAGAGATACAGGACCAAAATCTCCGCTTAACGGCCACATGCCGATTATAATTCTAGGCTTCACTATTAACGTCAATGAGTGGTATAGATTGAACAGATCCACTATAAATCTTTTCTTGGGCTAGAAAGTGTTTTTGCTTAATTGCTGATAAATTTGACAAGTCACCTTTTATCAACTGTTTAAAGTTTTCTTTATAAAAACAAAGAGTATCTGCGTCTAAAAGTGAATCCTTGCTCATAGTTCTAAGCTGGCCATCAACATGAAACTCATAGTCATCAAAATAACCTATTTCATTACTTTTAATTTGTTGAGCGGTACCCTGATACGGTGAATAAAATGCAACAGTAGTATTGTCGGGATCTAATTCTCTGTTAAAAAGTATAGTCTCGATTATTGAATCTTCATCCTGCTCAGGTAAACCAATAATATTATAAGAAGTTCGTTTGATGCCCGCTTCTTTAAGCAATCGAAATGCATTAATGATCTTGGAAGTTGAGGCAAAACGTTTTAATTTATCTTCTCTAAATCCATCAGATGATAATTCTACACCCATTCCAACCCCATCAACTTTCAGTCTTTTTAAAAGTTCGATAGATTTAGGGTTTATCCCTTCTGGTCGGGTTTCAATATATAGCATTATATCAAGATCGCTTGAGTCGATATAATTCGCAAGACCATTTAATGTATTTTTACCCATTGTTAAAAAATTAGTATCTTGACATCTTATTAAAGAAATATTGTGAGTAGCTACAATATTTCTTAATTCCGAGAATATTTTTTCAGGTGTTTTTGATCTAACATATGAAGATGCTCCTTTAATGGCACCTCCTTTGGTGGTTTCATCAAAGCCATAATACTTTTGAATTATTGTCTCCACACAATACTCACAAGAATAGATACAACCTCGACTTGCTTCATAATCTACAGCTCTTAAAACATTGCCATTATATGGTCGCCAAAATACCTGATCATCAAATAATGAGTAATCGTAATTAAGTAAATGTGATAAATCTGGAGATAATTTTTTGGTTGGACCTTTTAATATTTTTGAACCTTTTCTTCCAACAAGACCTGGAATATTAAAAATCTTTGATCCATCATCAACAAATGAAGCTACTTCATTAAGTGATTGTTCAGAATAACCTTGAATTATGTAACTTATCTTAGGAAAACTTTTCATCATGACGTCTGGTGAAGCAGTTGCTTGCAAACCCCCTGTCACCAACCAAGCTGTGGTTCTAATATTTTCAATAAGTTCATACCCATATTGAATATTTACATATTCACCTTCTCCATGAATATGAGATGAGATAGCAGACCAGAAAATAATATCTGGATTAAAATCATCAACTAATTTTTGTAGATCAGGTAGGATAGGATTGCTATTAAAAGTTATGTAGTTATGATAGTCAGTTTTTTTGTACTGCTTATTATTAGTATTATATGTAGTTTCATCAACAGTCCATTCTGAGTAAAATGTAGCATCAAACAGTTTTACGTCATGACTGTGAGATTTTAGGTATGCAGAGTGTGAAGCTATCCAAATAGGTGTGATGCCTCTTCCCCATTTATTTGGATTAATTAGTAAGACTTTAGCCATTAAAAAACTCCATGATTAATTACTATATTACTCAGACTTAAAGGCATTTTGATTTTTTACAAACCACTCATAGGTATTTACAAGGCCATTCTCAAGGGAAATTGATGAAGTCCAACCCATATTTCTTAATCGATCAACATTTAGTAGTTTTCTTGGTGTGCCATTTGGTTTTGATTGATCAAAATTAATTTTTCCATCAAAGCCAGTAATCTTTTTAAGCAAAAAAGCCAAATCATGAATTGATAGATCACACCCTGTTCCAATATTAATGTGAGAAATCATATCTTGAGTATTATCTTGATATATCTTTGAATCAAGATTTAAAATGTGCAAACAAGCTGATGCCATGTCATCGACATGAATAAATTCCCTCTTGGGACTTCCATCCCCCCAAATTAATACATGGTCATTATTATTAGTTTTTGCTTCATGAAATTTCCTGATTAGTGCTGGGAGAACGTGACTATTTTGATAATGAAAATTATCATTTGGGCCATATAAATTTGTTGGCATAACTGAACGATAATCTCTTGAATACTCTCTGTTATAGCTCTCACACATTTTTATTCCAGCAATTTTAGCTATAGCATAAGGTTCATTCGATGGTTCTAATGCTCCAGTTAACAAATATTCTTCTTTTATAGGCTGGGAAGAATTTTTTGGGTAAATACATGATGAACCTAAGAATAAAAGTTTGTTAATATCAGAATAATGAGCTTGGTTTATGACATTAGTTTGAATTTGAAGATTTTCAAAGATAAATTGACCTGGATAGGCGCTATTTGCAAATATACCCCCCACACGAGCAGCAGCAAGAATTACTTGATCCGGACGCTCTTTATTGAAAAACTTCTTTACAGCATTTTGATCGGTTAAATCTAGAGTATTTTTATTAGCCACGACTAACTCAATATTAGAATCTTTGTTTAACAGTCTGCAAATTGCACTACCAACCATTCCATTATGTCCAGCAACAAAGATTTTCATTCTCTATCTACCTATCATTCTCTAATGGCAAGTTAAGCGAATGGTCCATTAATAAAACCTGACGCTTGGCTGCTTTATAATCTTCATCAATCATTTCTATGCACATCTCTTGAGGAGAAATGGTTGTCTCCCAATTTAATAATTTTTTTGCTTTTGAAGCATCTCCTAGTAATGTATCAACTTCTGCGGGACGAAATAATCTTTCATCAATTTTCACAATGATTTGACCAACTTTCAAAGCTGGAGCTTTATTGCCATGAACAGATTTTACTTTTGCAGTTTCATTTAGGCCTTCACCACTAAATTCAAGCTGAATCCCCAGGGCCTCAGCTGACCATACGATAAATTCTTTGACAGAATATTGCTTACCAGAGGCTATAACAAAATCTTCTGGGGTTTCCTGCTGCAACATCATCCATTGCATTTTTACATAATCTTTAGCATGACCCCAATCACGTAGAGCATTTATATTACCCATATACAAACATTTATCTAATCCATGTGCAATATTACATAAACCTCTAGTAATCTTGCGCGTTACAAATGTCTCACCTCGTCGAGGACTCTCGTGATTAAACAAAATCCCGTTACATGCAAATATATTGTACGCTTCTCGATAATTGACTGTAATCCAATAAGCATAAAGTTTAGCCACTGCATATGGTGATCTAGGGTAAAAAGGAGTTTTTTCGTTTTGTGGAACCTCTTGCACTAATCCAAATAGCTCAGAGGTTGAGGCTTGATAAAATTTTGTTCTATCCTCAAACCCTAGAAATCTAATCGCTTCAAGTAACCTTAATGCCCCTACAGCATCTGAATCAGCGGTATATTCAGGAACCTGAAAGCTAACAGCAACATGACTTTGGGCCCCCAAATTATAAACTTCATCAGGCTCTACATTTTTTAGAATCCTTGTAATATTAGAGGTATCTGTTAAATCGCCATAATGGAGTATAAGCCTAGGATCTGGTTGATTTGGGCTTTCATATAAATGATCTATTCTCTGAGTATTGAACTGTGATGAGCGACGCTTAATTCCATGAACTTCGTATCCTTTTTCTAGTAAAAGCTCAGTTAAATATGATCCATCTTGCCCTGTTACACCTGTTATTAATGCTTTTTTCATAATTTATTATTTCTTTTTTAGCACAAAATATCCTGCTGATGCAGCAACAGTCTTTGGTTTATTTAAAAACTTATCATCAACATTATTAGGAAAATCACCCTCCCCATAAAACACTTCCTCTTCTATGATTTTGAAACCACAGTTATCGAATATATCCAAATAATCATAGTGTCTCATTCGATTTTGAAAATGCACTCGATGATTATACTTCTTCCATTGATAATCAGAAAACATAAGGTAGTTAAGATTTGTAATTGATGAGTCACTATGAGCATAATGATCTGTATAATCAATATAAGCGGATACAATTCCATTTGGCTTTAAAACACGATATAGCTCGTTAAATATCTGAACAATCTCTTCGTTGGGGATATGTTCTAAAGTATTAGTTGATATGCACGCATCTAAAGAGTTATTTTTAAAATTAGTAGAAGATGCGTCAAATGGTGCTCGATATTCGATTCCATATTCTGCTAAATGTTCAAATGTTTTGATTTCATTTTCTGCTTTCAGTTTACATTGTCTAGAAAGAAGACTTCGAGCTTTTTCTACCAAATCTAATTCAAGCATGGGATTAATGTCAACCACAATTTGATGAGTAATAATGCTGCTTAAATAGAGATTTTGAGCAAGACTTTTTCCTCCCCCAAATTCGAAAACAATATTCGCTGCATCATATTTGTCGAGAGACGAATAGTGCTTGTTCCAAATTTCTGACACATTTAACTCATCAAGACGAGAAGTTTTAGTGATATTTCTTTGTACAAAATAAAGAAGGTTATGTAGAGAGAATAAATCTATTATAGAAAATATTGCAGACTTTAGTTTCCAAGGAATATTCATTATCCATTATAATTATTTAAAGCTTCGCAAACTTTAAATAATTCATCATCGGTCAATGTTGCACCGGAGGGTAAAGAAAGATAGGAATCATATATATCAAGTGACTTCAAATCTTTATTAAAAACTATTTGATCGGAATTTTTATAGCACGGCTGCAATGATAACGGAGGAAATGCTCTCCTTGACTGTATTTTGCAGTTTTTAAGATGATTTTGAAGAGAATGAGCATCCTTTACAAAAACAGATACAAACCAGTAGCAAGGATCCTTCTGCGATAATGAATCCAACTCCATAAAGATATGATTTTTTATCTTGGATTGGTAATAATCAAATATGAATTTTTTTCTTGATTTAATCTCATCCAATCTATTTAACTGAGCAAGTCCAAGGGAGCTATGTAAGTCACTAGTACAAAAGTTATACCCTATCTCTTCATGCCAAAAGGTGCCTTTATCAAGCCTGCCATGATTCTTAAATTGCTGAAGTTGGGACAATACCTCAGGGGTTTTTGAAATTACCATGCCTCCTTGAGCTGATGTAATAAATTTATTTCCATAAAAAGATAAAATTCCAACATCCCCCAATGTTCCTGCAAATAAATTATCATTTGTAACTCCAACTCCTTGACTGGCATCTTCTATTAATTTCAATCCATGCTTGTTACAAATTTCTTTTAGTGGCTCAACATTTGTAAAATGACCATATAAGTGAACTGGCATAATGGCAAAAGTATTATTGTTAATATATTTATTCACTGCATCTAAATCCATATTAAAACTGCGATCAATATCCACACAAACAGGAATTCCACCAGCCATAATGATGGCATTTGCTGTTGCAACAAAGGTCAGCGATGGAATTAGAACCTCTTGATTAGGTTTTATGCCAAGTACTTTTAATGCTGAAAAAATAGCTGCCGTTGCATTACAAAATGCAACAGGTTTGTATTTTGTGTGGTGAAGTTCTTGAATCTTCTCTTCAAATAGTTTGGTAAATTTGCCCTCTGTAACGAAGGTCGAAGTAATGCATTGTGTAACTGCATCTATTTCATCCTCTTTTATCCATGGTTCAATCTGATTAATCATATAAAACTTTCTGAAAGAATATTTGTTAAATGGCTGAATTCAGCATCACTTAACTGCGGATCATTGGTAACATATAAACCACAGGAATCTACATTTATAGCATTTTCTAAATATTGCTTGCCATAAATTTTTATCCAAAATGGCTGCATACCCATGGAGCCAGATATTAATGGTCTACATTGAACATTATTTTTTTCTAAAAACTTAACTATTGAATATTTTTCATTAGCGTTATTAGCTTTTATTGGTATAGCGAAAACTGGATTATTAGTTTTATTTTGATAGATTTTATCAGGAAAAGATTCTGCTAAATGCATAAATCTCTTTGACCTAATATTATTATATTTTTTTAATAATGGTAATTGCAACAATCCACAGTAAGCATTGATTTCACTTGGACGAACATTAAAACCACAGTATTCAAATCGATAGGGGTTTTCAAAGTGAGAGCCGGGACTAATATTAAGGATCGAGATTTCATGCTCACTTAAATTTCTTGTCCATCCATGAGCCCTAACAACTTTAAGCATAGCGGCTAATTCATCATCATCAGTGAAGATATAACCACCCTCAATAGTAGATATATGATGGCCAACAAATGAGCTGGTTGTACTTGCAATACCAAAATTACCCATCAATTTACTATCTTGATAACATCCTAGTGCTTCACAGTTATCTTCAAATAATAGAATGGAATTTTCTTTACAATATTGGCAAATCTCTGAGAGTGAATTTTCAAGACCAAGTACATTCGTTATAAATAATGCATCTAGATTATGGACTTCTTTTTGAAGTGTTTTAAGATTTATATTTACGCCCCCCTCTTCGACATCAATGAGAACAGGTATTAAACCTAGTTGGATTATAGGCATGACATTTGTTGACCAAGTCACGCCGCTTACACCAATTTTGCTTCCAATTTTTAATCTTCCAATATTAAGCAATGCAGCAATTAATACTAAATTAGCACTGCTGCCACTATTAACCATGATGCAATGTTTTCTTGAGTGCCATGCAGCAAATTCATCTTGAAACTGCTCTGTATATTTACCCATACTGAGGATTTCTTCATTAACAATAAATTCAGAAAGCTTTTGTTGCACTTGAGCTTCTTCAAAAAAAGAATGCTTCATTAACTGTATCATTCATCCTCCATAAAAAGACTAAACATATATATATGTATCTAATAAACACATCATATCGAATTAGTAGATTGTATATGTAATTAGTAGGGAATTTTAATAAATTTTAGTATGAACCTATAGCTTTTATAAAATATCCCTTGAAATTGATATGGCAAGAGAGCTATAAATTTATATATAAGAATCTTAAAAATATTATTTTTTAACTCATATATTTTTTTTAATTTTGTAAAATAAAACTCATCTTCTTTAACTTCGATTTGATAATCAGAAATATCACCTTCAAATAATTCTTGATGATGTTGCGTAAGACCAACATGCTCTCCACTTCCATCATTTCCCATGTTCACTGATAGCGCCCTATTTGGATGCAAGCATAATCCATTATTTTTAAATATAGATATATACCAAAAAATAGCCCAGGTATTTAAAACACCAATTTTATTTTGAATTAGTTGAGAGTAAAAATCACATGATCCATCGAAATTTAATTTGAAGATATCATTTCTGGTCATTACTTTCATAAGCTCATCTACATCGGTTTCTAAATGCTCCCATTTATCTTTCCAAGTCGCCCAGCCCCAACAATTCATTCCTCTGCCAAAAAACGCTTTTGCTTGAGAATCGAAGTCATTGAACTCACTAAATCCAGATATATGATATATGTTGGGAGAATTTGAATATTTACTTAATGACTCATTCATATATTTTAAAAAATACTTACCTAAAATCAGATCATCCTCCAAAACTATCACTGAGGAATATTTTTCTAATATCTGACTTATCCCACTGATGATGTTTGCGGCTGATCCAATGTTTTGCTCTCTTCTGATGATTTCAACAGACTTAAAATAAGATTCAAAGTTTTTGACTGTATTAAAGACATCATTGATTTGCTCCTCATCAACTGAATCTCTTGGACCA
>MDTG01026039.1_pt1 | contig 12607 bp, 11 predicted proteins | sample 811421 | NCBI WGS metagenome assembly MDTG01 (sample SAMN05326645, study PRJNA326480) | marine metagenome | isolation source: seawater | place: Pacific Ocean: South East | collected 2011 | reverse complement strand
TTTAGCACTTCTAAATATTTTGCTTCTTTTTTTATATCAATATTTGTAATTATATTATCATTAACTTTTAGTTGAATAAAAACACTTTCCTGAGAATATACAAAACTTGATGATATTAAAAAAAACCATATTAGATAAAGTTTAACTCTGAAAATCATTTTTTCAAATCTGGAGTACTAGCTATCTGACCAAATGGCATAATTGTTAATTTAAGAAAAATACTCTCTGCAGGTTTAATATCTCTGTCATCATAATAATTTTTACTATATTCAACTGAGGCAGCCAAGCAGTCATTCTTATATTGATAGACTAGATTATAATATTCAGTAAGTTTTTTTTCTTTGTTTTCTCTCGTTGAGAAATACACATCATTGCTATCGTTAATATTAAAATTTAGTTCACTAAGAAGGTAAGAAGTTTTATCTTGTTGGGTATCATTTTCATTTATATAGTCAAATGAGGTTTTGAATTTATTTATATTAAACTCTGCTGTTATACTTTCGTAAGTTGCATCATCAAAATTATTTTTTTTAGAAAAGTTATATTTTGTTTTGAAAAATTGATTTGGATTAAAAGAAATTTCACCAAATAAATTTGAAGTTTTTAAGCCCACTTGATTAGTTTTGGGAAGGTCAAGATTTTCCTCAAATCTAATGTTATTTGCTAGTTTTAAAGATAAATTTTCTAGAGAGGTTTTTTTGTTAATTCTTGTAAATTCATTACCAATAGTAATTGACGCACCTCCTTCCAAGGAGTCGCTTGATGCTAATCTATTAACTTCATAAATATTATTTACATCTAATCTAGTAAAACTTGAACTTTTATCCTTTGTATGTTTTGGACTTACTTTTATAGCCATCTTAGGTTTTAAAATATTTTGAAAATTCTCATTTTCTTTAGTTAAAGGTAATGATGAGTTGTATTGAAATAATCCACCAAAATAATAATTTTCATCTTGTTTATAATTACCCGAATGTTGAGAGTCCGTATTTGCATTTTTAAGAATAAATTCATAGTTATTATAAAAACCCTTTTTAGAGACTTTTGGAGTGGAATCAAAAATTAAATCATTAATATTTATTTTTTCAAAAATATTTGTTTGATAATTTTTGATCACATTATTTGTTTTAAAAGAAAAGTTTCCATCAAGCATAGTTTTATTATCAATATTTTTAGTTACTTGAATCCTTGGAAGGATATATTCGTATCTATCAGATTTATTTTTATCTAGATTTTCAAATATTTCAAAATTAGCGTCTACAAATAGATCATCAGAGTACATATTTAGATTTACTGAATTTTCTAAAATTCCATAACTATTGATTATTTTTGAATCTATCGCTTGGGCTCTTAAATAAGTATCATTAGAAGTTTTTTCAATTTTTAGTTTAAAGTTAGTCTCATCAAAATAATCAAATTCCAATGTTTTATCTAAATTATAAAAAAAATGATTTTTTGAGTCTTGATTTTTTTCATTAAAGATACCAAAATCACTTATAGAACTGCTGTCAGCTGTAACTTGTCTATATTCAGTTTGTAATAAAAATTTATCTGTAGAATAAAAACGAGGGGAAAAAGTTAAATCTTTGCTTTCACTTATTACGTGAAAATAGGGTAAATTAACGTAGTTTGTTGAATTCATTGAATTATTTAGTGCTGGGATTAAAAACCCTGATTTTCTTTTAACAGTAGGATCTGGATGGAAAAATTTTGGAAAATAAAAAATAGGTAAGTCATAAACTTTAAGCAGAGCACTATCGTAATGAACAATCTGTTTTTTTTTATTATGTGTTATCTTATTTGCTGATAATTGCCAAGGTGGACATTTATCTCTTTTTTTACAAGTTGTGAATACACCTTTTGTTAATTCAACAATATCATTGTCGTAAACTATAGAATTACCTTTTAATCTTGGCTCATTTTTTTTATTAAAAGTTTCATTATTCAAATTGATTTCAATATCTTTACCAAATAATTTGTTAGATTTAGTGTTAATGTATCCTAATTTAATATTAACAATGTTATCTTTAGTATCTTTTAGAACTGAATTTTTTATTTTAAGAATATCTTTACTTATATCGAAATGGAAGTAATCCGTCTCAAATATGTTGCCACTAGCATCTTTTAGAATCGATTTTTTTTCTGATAATAAAACTTTTTCATTTCTATTAAAATTTATTTCTTCAGTTTCTAAAGATAAATTATTATTTAGATCATAAATAATTGTTTTTTTTTTAGTAGAAATGATCAAATTTTTTTGATCAACCTCCATTTCTGTAAAGTCTATTTTTATATTATCTGATTTTATCAAAGCCGATCCATTAATAGCTTCAAGAAGATCTAAATTTTTTTTATAATTAAATTTTTGAGCTTTTATCTCTATTGATTCATCTATTGAAACTGCCTTAGCATCAATTGCAACTATTAAATTACCGTTATCTAATATATCTATTTTACCTGACTCAAATTTGAATTCATTTGCAGAGGTGTAACTATTAAAAAATAAGCAGACAAAAAAAAATATGAAAAAATTATTTATCATTTACTTTAAACAAACCCACTAATATAATTAAAGAAATACAAAAAAAAGGCATAAAAATTGATATCTCAGGAGATAACCTTCCATTATTACCCAATGAATTAAAGATAAAGTTGATATAATAAATAATGACAGACATCAACACTCCGAAAATTACATGAAAGAAAAGAGATCTATTTTTACTCATATTAAACATAATAATTGCAGATAAAATGGTTAAAAGTGAATAAAGTATGGGTGTTGATATGATATTCATTATGTGAATTTTTATCTCATTTGAGGAGTATCCTAAATTTTCATAATCCTTTTTTAGATTTAATAGTTCCATTAAATTTAATGTGGAGATATTTGAAAACAAGCTATTGATTTTTTCTTTATCAAAGTTGGTTTTTAAAAATTTCGTATTTATAGATTTTTTAGTTATATTTTTTACTGTTGTTGAGGGATTTTTGATCTCCCATAGGTTGTTGGTTATGTCAATTTTGTCTGATTGGATTGTGCTTATGAGATTAAACTCAGAGTCAAAAATATTGATTATTACTTTAATCAAATTTTCTTCTTGAATGTTATTTGCTTTAACGATTAATGTCCCTTCATCTACCTCATCTTTAAGCCATAAGCCACTATCAGTTACAACCGCAAGGTGCTTGTTATCATCAGAATATTGATTTTTAATATCTGTGTAAAAAAATTTTAATTTTGAAGCTACATTGTAAAAAATTAAAACTGTAAAAATTCCAATTAAAAAAGAGGAGTAAGTTAAAATTTTGATTATTTTTATATTACTTAAGCCATTTACCTTTAAAAGATTTAGTTCATCTTTTTTAAAAAGATCATAAAACAAAAATTGTGTAGAAAGTAAAAAAATAAAAGGAAAAATTTCAAATAGAGTTATTGGAGCCGCCAATAATGTAATTAAATATGGAATTAAAAAATTAATTTCTACATCTTTAAAAAAAGAAATTTCTTCTAAAATACTTAATATAATTATTAAACAAAAAAAAGTTAAGCTTATGGAAAAAAATTTGTTTAAAAAATTTTTGATAATATACATTTCATAGGTCTTAAACATTTCTTACACTCCTATAAAAAATAGCATAAATAAAAATGAAACTTAAAATTGGTATAGCAATATAAAGCGTAGTAGCAAAAGTTGAGATTGTAGAGTATCTAAGAGATGCTTCTGAAATAATTAATGCTAAAAATGTAATCATAAAAATTGTTTTCCTATTTCTCTCATATCTTTGGTTATTTTTGGGTACAATAATTAAAAAACAACTTAAAATTGCAATTATAGGAATATAAAGAGGTTTATAAAACCGTTTTAAAATTTCTTGGTTGATCTCATTTATGATTGAATCATTACATTTAAATGTTTTATGTTCAGAAATATTTAGCCTTACCCATTTTCCAAGTGAACAAATCAAAAGATGCTTAGACGGGATCTCTTGTACTTTTGGGACTAATATAGATGAGGATGCAAAGTCTCCTAAATTAAAATTTATTTGGTCAAACTCAAATATATTTATTTTTGCATCATCATTGTTAATTACTTGTCCATCGTAAAGTTTAAAAATTTTTATTTTATTGTTATCAACAATATTTCCTTTTTTAGCATAAATCATTTTTGATACTTCTTTTGAAGAATCATCTAAAAAAATATTTGAAAAACTTCCATCTTGATTTTTTTTATTTATGAATATAGTTAATCCATCTACCGCATTAATAAATTTTCCTTCTTTTATTAATGAGGTAAAAAAATCCATATTTGAATTTTTTAATAATTCTCTTCCCTTAAACTGAGAGTAAGGTGATAAAAAACTTCCAAACCATATTTGAAAAATTGTTAAGAATAAAGATAAAATTAAAATTTTATTAGCAAAATTAATTTTTGTGACTCCAAAAGTCCAAAAAATCTGTAATTCATTTTTGAATTCATAATGGTTAAGAATATAAAAAAGCGATATAAAAAAAATGAATGGTATAATTCGATGTATAATTTTAGGGAAATTTAATATTATATATGAAAAATAGGTTTTTAAACCATGTCCATCTTCACTCACATAATCAAAATAATTTACTGCTTGTAATGTCCATACAATAACTCCAATTGTGAGACACATAATTAGGAAGAAATTCAATGTATCTTTAGCAAAATTTCGAAATATCAATTTTTTCATTGAAAATAATTAATTTCTAAATATATAGCATTCATTTATAACTCTTTGTAATTAAAAATTTATGTCTATAAAAATAAACTTTAAAAAGAACATATCTTATAAAGCCTCTGCAAATCTGGTTTTATTTACAGATGGAAAATTTAGTACAAAACCACTCAAAAAATATGTTTCGAACTCAGAATTCTCATACATGTCAGATTTATTAAAAACAAGTGATTTAAGTAAAAATTTGTTTATTTTTGAGTTGAGTGCAAAAAAAAAAATAGTTTTGATTTCAATAAAAGAAAACATTAAAACTTTTGAGATAGAAAACTTAGGCGCAGGATTATGTAATCGTATCAATTATGGAAAAAATAGTGATTATTTAGTAAGTTTAGATAGCGTAATAACAAATCAAAAAAATTTTATTAGTCATTTTCTTCATGGATTAAAATTAAAATCTTACGAATTCAATAAATATAAATCAAAAAAGAATACAAGACTTATAACCATTAATTTATTTGGAAATAAAAACAAACCTTCAATTAACAATATTCTAAAATTTAATGCCTTAGAACAAGGAATTTTTTATGCAAGAGATCTAGTTTCTGAGCCTGGGAACGTTTTGCATCCTGATGAATATGCAAAAAGATTAAAGTCCTTAAATAAAAATGGTTTAAAAATAAATGTATATGATAATAAAAAACTTAAGAAATTAGGAATGAATGCTTTGATTGGTGTCGGGCAAGGAAGTATTAGAGGATCTTATTTGGTAACGATGGAATGGAATGGTGCAAAAAATAATTCTAAACCTTTGGCTTTTATTGGTAAAGGTGTGTGTTTTGATACTGGAGGTTATTCTCTTAAACCAGCTAAGTTTATGGAGGATATGACTTATGACATGGCTGGCTCTGCAGCAGTTGTTGGTTTAATGAAAAACCTGGCATTAAGAAAAGCAAAAATAAACGCCGTGGGTGTAGTTGGACTCGTAGAAAATATGGTGAGTGGAAATGCTCAAAGACCTGGAGATATTGTAAAATCTTATAGCGGTAAAACAATTGAAATTTTAAATACTGATGCAGAAGGAAGATTAGTTTTAGCTGATGCAATCACATTTACTGAAAAAAAATTTAAACCTAAATTTATGGTAGATTTAGCAACTTTGACAGGTGCAATTATAGTTTCTTTAGGCTCAGAGTATGCAGGACTTTTTTCAAACGATGATAGATTATCAAAACAATTACTAGAAGCTGGTGAAAAAGTTGAGGAAAAATTATGGAGAATGCCTTTACATAAAAACTTTGACAAATTAATAAATTCAAAAAACGCTGATATGCAGAATATTAATTATGTAGGTGGTGCGGGCTCAACAACTGCTGCACAATTTTTACAAAGATTTGTTCTGAACAAAACTCCATGGGCTCACTTGGATATTGCTGGAATGGCTTTTTCAAAATATGGAGGAGCACTAAACTCGGGTGGCGCAACAGGATATGGAGTAAGATTATTAAATCAGTTAATCGAAGACAACTATGAGTAATATAGAACAAACGTTATCTATTATTAAACCTGATGCCGTCGAAAGAAATTTAGATGGTGAGATAAAAAAAATTTTTCAAGATAATGGATTTAAAATTATAAAAGATAAAAAGATACAAATAGAAAAATCTGAGGCAGAAAAATTTTACAAAGTTCATGAAAGCAAACCATTCTATAACGATTTATGCTCATATCTGTCCTCTGGTCCAATAGTAGTTATGGTACTTGAAAAAGCAAACTCAGTGGTAGAAAATAGAGAATTAATGGGAGCTACGAACCCAAAAGATGCTAAAGAAGGTACAATAAGAAAAAAATTTGGGATCTCAATTGATAAAAATTCAGTTCACGGTTCTGACAGCATTCAAAATGCAAAAACTGAAATAGATTTCTTCTTTAACGATTAGAAAATAGCTTTTTTATCGCTTTTGGATAGAGAGTATGCTCTTGTTTAAGTATTTTTTCAGTTAAAGATTTGGCTGTTTCATTGTTACTAATCCTTATTTTCTTCTGTAAAATTATTTTTCCTGAGTCTAATTTAGAATTAACCAAATGGACTGTGCAACCAGAATATTTTTCGTTGTTATTGATAGCTCTTTGGTGGGTGTTTAAACCTTTATACTTAGGTAGCAGTGAGGGATGAATATTCAAAATTTTTCCTTTAAATTTATTTAAAAAATTTTTTGACAAAATCTTCATAAAACCTGCCAGGCAAATAAAAGTAATCTTATTTCTAATTAAAAAATGAATTACATCGTTTTCGTTTTTTATATTTTTATCAAAAGAAAAAATTTTGGTTTTTATCTTGAATCTTTTTGCAATTTTGAGACCCTTCGCTTTAATATTGCTGGATATAACAATTTTAATATTAATCGGTGATTTTTTCAAATATGAAAATCTTATAAGGCTTTTTAAGTTACTTCCATTACCCGAAATAAAAACAGCTGTTTTAAACTTATTTGAGCCAATTAATTTTTTCATTTAGTATAACTTTTTTTTTACCATGAGATATTTTTCCAATAACGTAAGGTTTAAAATCCCTTGAAAAATATTTTAAAATTTTATCAAAATTAACTGGTTTAACGATTAAACAGAAACCTACACCACAATTAAATGTTTTTAACATTTCCCGATCAGTAATATTATTTTTCTTTAACCATTTAAATATTTTTAATGGATTAATTTTATTGAGATTAATATTTGCACATAAATTATTTGGAACTATTCTTTTGATATTATCTTCTAATCCTCCACCAGTAATATTCGCACAACCATTTAATAATTTTTTATCAATAAGTCTTAGTATCTCTTTAACATAAATCTTTGTAGGTTTAATAAGCTCTTTTTTTAAAAAATTATTTTTTTTAATATGTATTTTTTTTACATTTAATAAATGTCTGACTAACGAATATCCATTGGAATGTAATCCACTTGATGGGACTGCAAGGATAAGGTCTCCATTCTTAATTTTTTTTTTATCTAGTATAGATTTTTTATCAACTATACCTACAGCAAAGCCTGCAATATCAAATTTTCCTTTGGCATAAGTTCCTGGCATCTCTGCAGTTTCACCGCCTACTAAATTGCAATTTGAAATTTTACACCCTTTAATGATACCTTTCATAATCAATTTTAATTTTTTTAAGTCAATTTTGTTAATTGAAATATAATCTAAAAAAAAAAGTGGTTTAGCGCCTTGAATAATCAAATCATTTACACTCATAGCAACAAGATCTATTCCTATTGTATCGTACTTGTTTAGTAAATTTGCGATTTCAATTTTAGTTCCAACTCCATCTGTGCAAGCAACAATTTTCGGTTTTTTAATATTATCTGGAATATCATTAATAGAACCAAAACCACCAATATTGTTAAACTTTTTTATTCCATTTTTTTTTGCTGTTGTTTTTGAAATATAATTAACAAATTTATCTGCAGCAGTTATATCAACACCACTTTTTTTATAGGTAAATAAGTTTTTTTTCATTAATATAAGATATGATTACTAAAAATAAAAATATTCATTTTAAACTGTTATATATTTTTTTTTGTTTTCTATCTCCAATAATATTTTTTTTTTCCACAGATAATGTTTATGCCAAAGCATTTAAGATTAATAACATTGAAATTTCAAAGCCATTTGAGATGAAATTTGATAAAAATAAGGTTATTGATGAAGGCTTTGAAAAAGCTTTTTTAGAATTAATTAAGTTGATAACTGACTCCGCAGATCAAGAAAAAGTAAATCAAATCAAATTAAACGAGATAAAAGGAATGGTAGAGTCTTTTACAATTAAAGAGGAAAAATTTATTGACGAAACATATTTTGTTAATTTGGGCGTTACATTTAATAAAAAGGAAATATTTAAATTCCTTGGTAATAAAAATATTTTTCCTTCGACTCCTACAAAAAAAAAGTTAATTTTTATACCTGTTATAATTAATGAAAATCAAAAAGAATTAATGATATTTTCAAAAAACAAAATTTATGAGGAGTGGAATTCTTATAATAAAAGTTATCATCTTATAGAGTACATTTTACCAGAGGAAGATTTGGAGGATCTAGACTTAATAAAAAGTAAGTTTGATTTTATTGAACAATATAATTTCAAAGATGTAATTGAAAAATATAATTTAGAAGACTCAATTGTCTCATTAATTTTTATCAATAAGGAAGAGATTAGAATATTATCAAAAATTTTAATTAATGATAAAGAAATTTTAAAAAATCAAACTTTTTCAAATGTTAATATTTATGATGAAGATGATATAAGAATGATTATAGAAAAATTAAAAATAATATATGAAGATTACTGGAAACAATTAAATCAAATTAATACATCTATTAAATTATCTTTAAATATTAAGATTGATGCAAATAATAACTCAAAAATTTCGAATTTTGAATATACTCTAAATAATTTAGATTTAATTGGTAATTTTTATATTTCAAATTTTAATAATGATTTTGTTTTTTACAATGTTATTTTCAACGGAACTCCTGGAAATTTTTTAAAGATAATGAAAGATAATGATTTAAATTTTGATACTCAAAATAAGATATGGTCCCTTAAATGAAAGATCTTAATCAGCTAATAATCAAGTTCCATTATGATCAGAACTTTAGAGATGATGATTTTTATGTTTCAAAAAGTAATAAACATATTTATGATAAACTTTTTAGTTGGCCTAAGTGGGAAAAAAATTTTCTCAATATTAGTGGCGACAAATTTTCTGGTAAATCCCATTTAACAAATATTTTTTTAAAAAAATTTTCTGGTTTAAGATTAGATGCAAAGTCACTTAACAATGAAAATCTCTCTCAAGTCAAACTTTATGCTAATATAGTTTTGGAAAATTTAAGTGAAAATATTGACGAAAGAATATTATTTTCTTTATTAAATATTGTTGAACAGGAGAATAAATACTTAGTGGTTACTTCAAAAAAATCAATTGTTGATATAAACTTCAGACTAGAAGATTTAAGATCTAGATCAAAAAATTTTTTGCTACAAAATATAGATAAGCCTGATGATGAATTAATGTTTGCTTTAATTCTTAAAAACTTATCAGATCGTCAAATTTCTTTAGATAAAAAGTTAATTAATTATATTATCAAAAGAATCGACAGATCGTATGGCAAAATATTTGATTTCATATATAAAATTGACGAAATTAGTTTAAAAAAAAAAAAATCTATAGATTTTAAAACTATAAAAGAAGTGCTGGAGGAAAAGGTTGAACAAATATAGAAGCCATAATTGTAATGAACTAAGAAAAAAAGATATAGGAACCAAAGTTCTACTTGCTGGATGGATTAATAAAAAACGTGATCATGGAAACCTTTTATTTATAGACCTAAGGGATAATTATGGAATAACTCAATGTATAATTGATAAAGAAAATAAAAATTTTTCAGATATAGAAAAAATTCAACTCGAGACAGTAATTAACATCAATGGAAATGTTGTAGACCGATCAAGTGAAACAATTAATAAAGATATTAAAACTGGAGAAATAGAAGTAGTAATTGAAAATTATAAAATCCTTGGAGCATGTAAAGAGTTGCCAATGCCCGTTTTTAGTGACCAAGAATACGCTGAAGACATTAGATTAAAATATAGATTTTTAGATCTAAGAAGAAAAAAAATTCATGAAAATATTATACTCAGATCAGAGGTAATTTCATTTATCAGAAGTGAAATGATAAAGTTAGGATTCTTAGAATTTCAAACGCCAATTTTAACATCTTCAAGCCCGGAAGGAGCAAGGGATTTTCTTGTACCAAGCAGATTAAATCCAGGAAAATTTTATGCTTTACCTCAAGCTCCACAACAATTCAAACAGCTTATAATGATATCTGGATTTGACAAATATTTTCAAATTGCTCCTTGTTTTAGAGACGAGGATGCAAGAGCAGACAGAAGTCCTGGGGAATTTTATCAATTAGATTTAGAGATGTCTTTTGTAGAACAGGAACAAGTATTTGAAGTAGTTGAAAAACTTTTAATAAATACATTTAAAAAATTTTCAAAAAAAAAATTAATGTATACAAGCTTTCCAAAAATTTCTTATTCAGAAGCTTTATCGAAGTATGGAAGTGACAAGCCTGACCTAAGAAATCCCTTAGTCATAAATGATATAACTGACATTTTTTCTAGAGAGGATGTTACTTTCGAAATATTTAAAAAACTTGTTAAAACTGGCTCTAATGTGAGATGTATAGTAACAAAAGATACAAAAGGTAAGCCAAGAAGTTTTTTTGATAATATAGATAAGTGGGCCAAAGAGCAAGGCTCCTCAGGACTAGCTTATTTTACGATTGATAAAGATACAGATATTTTGGCAAAAGGACCAATAGGTAAATTTTTTTCTAAAGAATCTTTAGAAGCAATAATGAAAAAAACTCAAGCAAAAGTAGGTGATAGTATATTTTTAGCCTGTGCAAAACAAAAGGACCTTGAGAAAATTACTTCGATGGCAAGAGATAAGATAGCTAAAGATTTAAACCTGGTAGATGAAGATGTTTTTGCTTTTTGTTGGGTTATTGACTATCCTATGTTTGAATTAAATGATCAAACAAAAAAGATAGAATTCAGTCATAATCCCTTCTCAATGCCCCAAGGAGATATAGATAAAATAGATTTTGAAAAACCATTAGATATTCTTGCATATCAATACGATATAGTCTGTAATGGTATTGAGCTTTCATCTGGTGCAATAAGAAACCACATTCCTGAATTAATGTATAAACTTTTTTCAATAGCAGGATATGAGAAGAAAAAAGTAGATGAAAAATTTAGTGCTATGATTAATGCACTGAGTTATGGCGCTCCACCCCATGGTGGTATTGCTCCAGGAATAGACAGGATGGTAATGCTTTTGGCTAATGAAAAAAATATTAGAGAAGTTACTATGTTTCCAATGAATCAGAATGCACAAGATTTAATGATGAATGCTCCTTCTGAAGTAAATGAAAATCAATTAAAAGAACTCAATATAAATTTAAAATCTAAAAAATAATCTATTTTTTACCTTTTAAATTTATTTTAACATCAGATAGGTCTACCAGATTTTTTTTATAATTATTTCTTACAAAACCTTTGCTGGTTATATCTTTCACTATTTTCAATAATTTATTTTGATCATCTAAACTACTATCATCCAAACTTGAGTTCTCTTGAATTCCTATAGAAGGTGTGTGTGCTAAATCCTCTCTATTTTGATAAGATATTGCTAATTCTCTAAATATATAATCCAGAATTGATGATGCACTAATTATTCTATCATTTCCATGAACTTTGCCTGATGGTTCAAATTTTGTACCAACAAAAGCACTTATAAATTCATCTAAAGGTACTCCATATTGCAGGCCAAGAGATACTGCAATAGCAAAATTATTCATTAATGCTTTAACTAACTCTCCCTCTTTACTAGTATCAATAAAGATCTCACCTATTTTTCCATCTTCGTACTCTCCGGTATGCAAATAAACTTTATGATCTCCTATAGTTGCTTTCTGTATGTAACCTTTTCTTCTATCCGGCATACCAAATCTCTTACTACTTTTTTCGGTGGTTGAACTATTTGAATTTAAAATATTCTCTATTCCTTTTGTAGCTTGAAGCTTATTATCTGAAACTACGTCAATATTTTTGCTTTCTACTATTTTATTGTTTTTAGGATCAAGATTTTTTGTTTTTCTATTGTCAAGTTTAACATCTAAAATTTCAAATTTACCATCATCTCTTTTTTCAAGATTTTTAAGCTCTGTTTCATTTACATCGTCTAAATAATGATTAACTTTAAAAGTACAAGTATAATAAGTTTCAACTAAGTATTTTGCCATTTGACCTCAATTTTTTTAAAATAT
>MDTG01317656.1_pt1 | contig 12608 bp, 9 predicted proteins | sample 811421 | NCBI WGS metagenome assembly MDTG01 (sample SAMN05326645, study PRJNA326480) | marine metagenome | isolation source: seawater | place: Pacific Ocean: South East | collected 2011 | reverse complement strand
GATTGGTTCTTGGATTATGCTTCATATGTTATACTTGAGAGAGCTATACCTGATATTGATGATGGCTTAAAGCCTGTTCAAAAAAGGATATTACATTCAATGAATCAGATGAATGATGGAAGATATAATAAGGTTGCAAATATTATAGGCCATACAATGCAATATCACCCACATGGAGATCAGGCAATTGGTGATGCTTTGGTTAGCTTAGGACAGAAAGATCTTCTTATAGATACGCAGGGTAATTGGGGTGATATTAGGACAGGTGACAGAGCAGCAGCTCCTAGATATATAGAAGCACGTTTATCTGATTTTGCATTAACAATATTATTTAATAAAAATATTACAAAATGGAAAGATTCTTATGATGGTAGAAATAAAGAACCTGTTTCATTACCTGTTAGGTTTCCATTAGTTCTAAGTCAGGGAGTTGAAGGTATAGCCGTTGGATTGGCAACTAAAATTTTACCACATAATTTTAATGAACTAATTAAGGCTTCTATATCTATTTTAAAAGAAAAAAGTTTTAGAATTTTACCTGACTTTCAAAGTGGCGGAATGATTGATGTAAATCAATATAATCAAGGTAAGAAAGGTGGTAGGGTAAGAGTCCGATCTCATATAGATATTTTAGATAAATTAACGATTAAAATATCAAGTGTCCCATATGGAGTTACTACTTCTTCATTAATTGATTCAATTATTAAAGCAAATGACTCTGGTAAAATTAAAATTAAAAATATAGAAGATAACACAGCAGAAAATGTAGATATAATTATAAAGCTTATGAAAGGAACCTCTCCAAATGTAATAGTAGATGCTTTATATGCATTTACAAATTGTGAAGTTTCAATATCACCTAATTGTTGTATCATTGTTAATAATAAGCCTGAATTTTTATCTGTTAATGATTTATTGAGACTATCAACTTCAAGGACAATGTTTCTTTTGAAGGAAGACTTAGAATTTAATCTTAAATCATTAGAGAGGCAATGGCATAAATTAACTTTAGAAAAAATATTTATAGAATATAAAATATATAGAAATATAGAAGAATGTGAAACTTGGGATTCGATTATCGAGGTTATCAAAAGCTCTCTTGAGCCTCATATTCAATTATTAAAAAATGATATAACAGCGGATGATATTTCTGCGCTAACTGAAATTAAGATTAAACGTATTAGCAAGTATGATTCTAATAGACAAGAATCTAAGTTATCAGATATAGAGCTAGAGATTGATGAAGTTAAAAATGATATTAAGTATATCAAGGAATATACAATTCGTTATTTTGAACATTTACTCAATAAATTTGGAAGTAAATATAACAGAAAAACTCAAATAGAATCTTTTGATTCTATATCTGTCAGAAGAGTAGCTATTGCAGATCAAAAACTTTATGTTAATAAAAAAGATGGTTTTATAAGTACCTCTGCAAAGGAAGGAGAGTTTGTTTGTAAATGTTCAAAGTTAGACAATATTATCGTTTTCCTTTCTGATGGAACTCTTATGGTAACTAAAGTAAGTGATAAAAAGTATGTTGGGAAAGATATTATTTATGCAAGTGTATGGAAAAAAAATGATAAACATATGATTTATAATATAGCTTATATCGATGGATTAAATCGATACACTTATGTAAAAAGATTTCCAGTTACATCAATGATTATTGATAAAGTTTATAATATTTCTGGTGCTAATAAAAATAGTAAAATTATTTATTTTACAGCAAATCCAAACAGTGAGTCAGAAATAGTTCAGGTTTATTTACATTATACTAGTAGAGCAAGAAATAAAGCATTTGATTATGATTATTCTACATTGTCAATTAAAGGAAGAGATGCAAAAGGTAATATTTTATCTAAGCATAAGGTCAGAAAAATAGAACATAAAGAATCAGGTGAATCTACACTTGGTGGTAGAAAAATTTGGATTGATAAAAATATTGGAAGATTGAATATAGATAAGAGAGGTGAATATCTCGGAAGTTTTAATGCTAATGATAGAATCATTATATTATATACAGATGGAACCTATGAAATGACTAATTTTGATTTGTCTAATAGGTATAAAATGAGTGAAATTTTTCTTATTGAAAAATTTATTAAAGATGCAGTATTTACATTACTTTATTATGATGGTAAAACTAAGCAGTATTTTGTTAAAAGATTTAATTTTGAAACTAATGTTTTAGATAAAAAATATTTATTAATATCTGAATATAGAGGCTCAAGGTTAATTCATGCTTCATCATTTGAGGATATTAATATTTCCTATAATTATAGAATGAAAAATGGAGATAAAAAAACTAAGAAAGTCTATAATAAAGATCTCGTTTCAATTAAAGGCTGGAAGTCAATTGGTAATCGCTTAGATAATAAGTCTAGAATGAGTGGTTTTGATTTTCATTATTTAGAATTAGAAAGTGAAAATAATGAAAATGAAATTGATCAAAGTAAAAGTGAAGATAATAAATCTGAAAATTTAAATTTATTTTAAAATGAAAAAAGTAAAACTTAATACCGTAAAGATTAAAGATAGTTATTATTTAAAAATTCCTGATGTTGTTGCAGATGCTTATCATTTAAATACAAATGATGATTTAGAGGTAACATTGCATAGCAAGCGTAGTAAGGATCAAGTAGAACTTTGGGATTTGCATCCAGAAGATTTAGATTATATAGAATTTCAAATATCTGATGAAGTCCATACAATTAATATGTATAATAGAATTTATATTCCAGAAAAATATAGATTTTTTTTCCCTCTTGATAATAAGGACTTTATTTTAATGACTTCTTATGGAAGTATTAAAACTCATTTAAGTAATAATGGCTATATCTCGAAAGGTCTAAGGTATTGGTTCTCTCTGTATGGTCCATTAATGCCTAATGATACAATAAGAATTAGTTTGGTAAATGAAGATGTGTCAGAATATCAACTTTTTTATCAAAAATCTGAAATAGATAAATGAAAAAAATTATTATAGAACCATTTAAAATAAAATCAGTAGAACCAATTAGTATAAATACTAAGATAGAAAGACAGAGAATTATTGCTGATTCTCATCATAATCTATTTCTTATAAATTCTAAAGATGTTATTATTGATTTATTAACTGATTCTGGTACTGGAGCTATGAGCTCTGAACAGTGGGCGGGTATAATGCGTGGTGATGAATCTTATGCAGGTAGTAATAGTTTTGATAGATTTAATAGAGCAGTTAAAGATATATTTGGTTTTCAATATGTAATTCCTACTCATCAAGGGAGAGCAGCTGAAAAAATATTATTTGAGGTCATATGTAAAGAAGGAGATATTATACCAAGTAATGCTCATTTTGATACTACTAGAGCTAACATAGAATTTCAAAAAGCTATAGCAAAAGATTTAATTCCAGATAATTTTAGAGATACTCAGCTAGAAAATCCATTTAAAGGGAATATGGATATCCCTAAATTGCAAAAATTAATAGATGAACATCTAGACAAAATTCCAATTATTATGATGACTATCACTAATAATACTGGCGGAGGGCAACCAGTTTCAATGTCTAATTTAAAAGAAGTAAGTCGTATTGCTAAAAATTATAATATTCCTTTATATATTGATGCATGTAGATTTGCTGAAAATGCTTATTTTATCAAAATGCGAGAAGAGGGTTATGAAAACCACTCTATTAGTGATATTGTACAAGAAATTTTTTCATACGCAGATGGATGTACTATGAGTGCAAAAAAAGATGGTATAGCCAATATTGGTGGTTTTTTGTGTACAAATAATGAAGATTTATCTGTTAAGCAAAAAGATTTATTAATATTAACAGAAGGTTTCCCTACATATGGAGGACTTGCAGGTAGAGATTTAGATGCAATTGCAATTGGTTTATATGAAGCTATGGATATAGATTATTTGAATTATAGAATAACTTCAACTGCTTATTTAGGTAAGAAGATTAGTGAATATGGAGTACCAGTTTTATTACCTCCTGGAGGACACGCTATTTACATAGATGCTGGATTATTTGCTTCACATATTCCGAAAGAACAATTTCCTGGTCAAGCTTTAGCTTGCGAGTTATATATTGAAGGAGGTATTAGAACTTCTGAAATTGGAAGTTTAATGTTTGGTGATAATGCACCTCATGAATTAGTAAGATTTGCTATTCCTAGAAGGACATATACCCAAAGCCATATTGATTATGTAGTTGAAGTTATAAAAGATGTTTATGATAGAAGAAAAAAAATAAAAGGTCTTAAAATTATTGATCAACCTGAATTTTTAAGACACTTTAGTGCAAAATTAACAATTATAGAGTGAGAATATATTTATGTCTGAACTAAAAAAATATCCTAAAATTAATGATAGTATTATTAAGGAACATGGTTTATCAATTGAAGAATATGATCATATTAAAGATGTTTTAGGTAGAGAACCTAATTATGTTGAACTTGGAATTTATTCAGTTATGTGGAGTGAACATTGCTCTTATAAAAGTTCTATTAAGATGCTTAAAACATTACCACGATCAGGAGGGCGATTATTAGTTGATGCTGGAGAAGAGAATGCGGGAATGGTTGATTTGGGAGATGATCTTGCAACAGCCTTTAAAGTTGAATCGCATAATCATCCTTCGGCTGTAGAACCTTATGAAGGTGCAGCTACAGGTGTTGGTGGTATAATGAGAGATGTTTTTACAATGGGAGCTAGGCCGATTGCATCTATGAATTCATTAAGGTTTGGTAGTTTAGAAATTAATAGAAATAAATTTCTATTAGATAAAGTCGTTGAAGGGATAGCTGATTATGGAAATTGCTTAGGTATACCAACTGTTGGAGGTGAAGTTGTTGTTGAAGATTGTTATTCAGGTAATCCCCTTGTCAATGCTATGACTGTTGGTATAATGAAAAAAAATGATCTTATTAGCGCAATAGCAACAGGCGAAGACAATCCTGTTTATATCGTTGGTTCAAGTACAGGCAGGGATGGAATTCATGGGGCTACATTTGCGTCTGAAGAATTAACAGAAGAAACAGAATCTAAAAGGTCAAATGTTCAAGTAGGAGATCCCTTTACTGAAAAATTATTACTTGAAGCATCATTAGAATTAGTTAATCAAGATTGGTTAGTAGGAATGCAGGATATGGGAGCAGCAGGTATAACTTGTTCTTGCTCTGAAATGTCTGCAAAAGGAAATGCTGGGATTAAAATAGATTTAAAAAAGGTTCCTTTAAGAGAAAAAGGTATGAATTCTTATGAAATTATGTTATCAGAATCTCAAGAACGTATGCTTATTGTAATTAAAAAGGGTAATGGTAGTAAGCTTAAAAAAATATTTAATAAATGGGATTTAAATTGTAAAAAAATAGGATATGTTACTAATACTGGATGTTTAGAAGTGTATAATGGCAAAGAAATCGTTTCAAATATCCCTGTTCAGAGTTTAGTGTTAGGAGGAGGAGCACCTCAATATGATATGCCCTCAAAGCGTTCTTCTTATTTGGATCAAATTAATGATTTTAGTATAGATTCAATTTCTAAAACAAAGAATAGTTTTAATAATGATTTGCTTAAATTGTTATCTGCTCCAAATATTACTTCTAAAAAATATATTTATAATCAATATGATTCAACAGTTAGAACTAATACTGTTACAGGTCCTGGCTCTGACTCTGCTGTTGTTAGGTTGAAAGATACAAACAAGGCATTAGCTATTAGCACTGATTGTAATGGAAGATATGTTTATTTGGATCCATTTAATGGAGCAAAAATGGCTGTTGCAGAATCTGCTAGAAATGTTATTTGTTCTGGTGCACAGCCTTTAGCTATTACTAATTGTTTAAATTTTGGAAATCCAAAAGATCCAGAGGTTTATTGGCAATTTAAAGAGGCTGTTTTAGGTATGGGCGATATGTGTAGGGAGTTAGATACTCCGGTTACAGGTGGTAATGTAAGTTTTTATAATGAAACTTTAGATTCAGCTGTCTATCCAACACCTGTAATTGGCATGGTAGGCTTAGTAGATGATGTCAATCAAGTTACTACTATGGAATTTAAAAAATCAGGTGATTTTATTGTAGCTTTAGGAACTCTAAATGGCGTCATTGGTGGTTCAGAATATCTTAAAATAATATATGATAGAATTGAAGGACCTATAGCAAATATTGATATGAGATTAGAACATAGAGTTCAAGCTATGTGTCTTGAGTCTATAGAGAAAGGTATTATTAATTCAGCTCATGACTTATCAGATGGTGGTCTTGCTGTAAATATTGCAGAATCTATCGTTTGTTCAAAAAATAATTTAGGAGCATCATTAGATTTAGTTCGGAAGTTAGAAGATGTTGAATTGTTATTTGGTGAATGTCCTAGTGTTATTATCGTAAGTATATCTGAATCTGATTTATATGATTTGGTAGTTTTAGCTAAAAAGCACGATATTCATACTCAAACTATAGGTAAAGTAACTGATAATGGTATGCTTACAATTAATGATAAGATTTCCTTGGATAGAGAATCTATGTCTAAAGCATATTTTAATTCTCTTGAGGAACTGATAGAATCGTAAAAGATAATATCCAAATAAAATTTAATGGTTCTTCTTCTCCTACTGTAGGAGTTGAAATTGAGCTTTTTACGATTGATAAAAATACGCTTGCCCTTACAGATGGGGCTCCAAAGATACTTCAACACTTTTCTGATAATAATTTTTTTAAAAGAGAACTTTTGCAATGCATAGTTGAAATAACAACAGATGTTTGTAGTAACCCAGATGAAATATACAATGATTTAAGGCCAAAGCTAGACATGGCTATAGAATATGCTAATAATAATGGAATTGAGCTTCTATCTATGCCTATTCATCCATTTTCTAAGGTTTCAGACCAAAGTGTATCAGATGATAAGAGATATACCCAGTTTTTAGATAGAATGCAATGGCCTCTTAGAAGACTTCTTATTACAGGAATACATGTTCATGTTGGAGTAGAGTCAGGCGAAAAGGCTATTGCTATTATTAATGGTATGAAACGCTATATTCCTTATTTTATAGCCTTATCTGCTAATTCTCCATATTTTGAAAGTGAAAATACAGGGTTAGCTTCTACAAGAACTAAGATTTTTGAAGGTTTACCTAATACAGGTATTCCTGAGAGACTTCGTAATTATAGTGAATTTCAAAAATTTATGAGGACATTAATACGCGCTAATTCAATAGACTCTATACGAGAAATATGGTGGGATATAAGGCCTCATCCTGGATATGGAACTGTAGAAATTAGAATATGTGATAGTGTCCCTGATCTTCGTGATGTAAAAGATTTTACTGCTTTGTGTCAGGCGTTGGTAGTTGGACTATCAAGACATTATGATAATGGTACTCAATTACCTTATTTAGATAATTGGATTTTATATGAGAATAAGTGGAGAGCGACAAGATATGGTATTGATGCTTATTTAATAATGAATGAAGATGGTTCTCAGATTCCAATAAAAGATGAAATCATAAATACTATAAATAACTTATCTGATGAAATTAATGAATTGAATCTAGGTTCTTGTATGGATAGATTGCTTGGTAGAATTAAATCAGGTCATGCGTATTATAAGAATCAAATTAAAATATTCAATCAAAATAAAGACTTAAGAGATGTGATTATTAATGATTTAGATATATTAAAACAATAGACAAATTGGAGATTTTATAAAAATGAATAAATATTTTGAATTTTGTACTAAAAATGTTAGTTGGTTGCTGAGAATTATTTTAGCGCTGACGTTCTTTAATCATGGTTATCCAAAGCTGGGTAAAGAAGTTGCAGGACTTGGTTTTATAGGTTATTTAGTTGGGCCATTTGAGTTTTTTGGAGCCTTATTTATATTGATTGGATCATTTTTCAAGTATAGAAATTCAATAATAACAAGATTGGGTGGATTTATGATTGCTGTTATAATGATAGGAGCAATTTATATGCATGCTTGTGTTTGGGAGGATAAAACACTTTTACAGCTTGAATGGCAAATGCTCTTAATAGCTGTTTCATTAATTTTTGTATTTAAAGGAGATAAAATATAATGTCAGATAATTTAGGCCAGATTATAGCAATAGGTGGGGGTGGATTCGGAAGAAGTATTTATAATACTAAGATTGATAGGTATATTCTAGAGCAAACCGGTTCCCAAAAGCCTAATATTTGTTTTATTCCAACAGCAAGCGCTGAGGATAAAGCTTATACTGTAAATTTTTATGCTGTTTATTCAAAATTAAATTGTAATCCTACTCATATTAATTTTTTTCAGAGAACGCCTAGGCTCGATTCTATCATAAATAAGCAAGATGTGATTTTTGTAGGAGGGGGTAATACTAAAAGTATGCTCGCGGTATGGAAAGAGTGGAAGCTTGATCAACTCTTATTGAAGGCATATAAAAGAGGTGCTATATTATGCGGTGTTAGCGCAGGTGCTATCTGCTGGTTTAAACAAGGTATAACTGATTCTTGGGCTAGCAATTTAAATGTTATGGATTGTCTTGATTTTGTTTCTGAGTGTTGTTGTCCTCATTATGATGGAGAAGCAGATAGACGTCCATCTGTTCATGATATGATTAAAAATGATAAGATTGAATCATGTCTAGCAGTAGAGGATGGGGCAGCTCTTCATTATAGAGATGGAAAATTATTAACCTCAGTTAGTTTTTATAAAGACAAGAAAACATATATCGTAAAAAATACTCCATCAGGAATCATAGAAGAAGAAGTAAAATCTATTCAGCTATAGCGATTTAAAAGTAAATATTGTATTTTCTCTTAGTCAAAATTTCAATCATCTCATTATGAATAAGTCCATTTGTTGCAAGTATTCTAGATCCATCGCTAGGCATTTCTGAATTATCCCAATCTGTAACTCTAGCTCCAGCTTCAGTTGCAATTAAAGAGCCTGCGCAAATATCCCATACTTTAAGTTCATATTCGTAGAACCCATCAAAACGTCCCATAGCTACAAAACAAAGATCTAGAGCGGCAGCTCCAAGTCTTCTTAGGCCTCTTGTTTTATCATAAAACTCTTTAAATATTTCAAATGATAAATCATATCTATCATCATGTAAGTACGGAAAACCTGTGGCTAAAAGAGAATCACTTAAAGTATTACTTGAAGTACATTTGATAGCTTTTTTATTTAAGTAAGCTCCTTTTTTATGTTCTGCATAAAAGCATTTATCTGCAGCAGGATTATATACTACTCCGCATATTGTCCCTTTATTTTTTTTAACTAATCCAATAGAAACAGCAAATATGGGAAGATTATGTGAAAAATTAGTGGTTCCATCTAGTGGATCTATTACCCATAGGTATTCATTCTCATTAGTGATTCTACCTGATTCCTCTGCTAATATTGAATGATTTGGATATTCTTTATTAATTTGATTGATTATATACTCTTCAGATTCTATATCTGCTTTTGTCACCAAATCAATATTAGTAGATTTCTTTTTCGTGGATGTAATATTACCAAAATATTTCATCTGAATAGCACCTGCTTCTTTAGCAACTTTTATTGCAAATTTTAAAAAACGTGAAGGATTATTCAATTACTTGTATGTTTTAAATTCACCCGCTTGATATCTACTCCAATATTCATCAAGTTTTGTTTTTAATATGGGTAGTAAAAATAAACAACCAATTATATTTGGGAAGCCACATGATAGAATCATCATATCTGAAAAATCTATAACATTTCCAAGAGAAGCTACAGCTCCAAGTACAATACAGCTTAGATACATCGCTTGATAGACTTTAATTGATGAATCGCCAAATAAATATTTCCATCCTTTATCGCCATAGTAATACCATGATATCATAGTACTAAAAGAAAATAAGAAAACTACAATTGATAAAATAAGAGGAAACCATGATATAGCACTACCAAATGCTGCAGACGTTAATTCTGCGCCATTAATTCCTCCTCCTACTTGATATAAGGGGTTTGAATCTTTAGTTATTAGAATTACAGATGCAGTCATAAAACAAACTACGATTGTATCTATAAAAGGTCCAATCATTGCAACTATACCTTCTCTTACAGGTTCATCTGTTTTAGCTGCAGAGTGAGCAATCGAAGCTGATCCAACACCGCCTTCATTACTAAATACACCCCTTTTAATACCAGTTACAATAGCTCCAATGAATCCACCGTACGCAGCATCAGGTACAAAAGCCTGTGATAGTATAGAGCTTAATACTCCAGGTAGTTTACCAATATTAGTAATAATTATAAAAAGGGAGGCGCCAACGTAAAGCAAAACCATAAAAGGTACTATTTTTTCAGTAGTTTGACCTATTCTTTTAATACCTCCAACTATAACACACCCTACAAGTATTGCTAGTAAAATTCCATATATATAATTTGGCAATCCAATTAATTTCCCGAAAAGTTCATAGGATTGATTTGCTTGAAACATATTTCCACCACCAAATGCTCCTCCAATAATAAAAATTGCATACATCCCACCAAGTACTTTACCTAATGTTCCATATCCTCTTTCTTTTAAACCATAATTTAGATAATACATAGGGCCACCACTTACGGAACCATCGTTATTAATTTTTCTATAAAGTTGACCAAGAGTACATGAAACAAATTTTGCAGACATACTGAAAAAAGCAATAAAAACCATCCAAAAGACAGCTCCAGGTCCACCTAATGATACAGCAACAGCAACACCTGCTATATTACCAAGTCCTATAGTAGCAGATAGAGCTGATGTTAAAGCCTGAAAATGACTTATTTGGCCTGTATCTTTAGGATTATCATATTTACCCTTAATAATATCAATAGAGTGCATAAAACCTCTAACATTAATAAACCTAAAATATAGAGTAAATACTAAGCCACCAAATAGCAATACAACCACAATAAGAGGAAAACCATTTATTTGCATAAAAAGGATAGGCGCAAGAAAACCTACAAAAATTCCAAAAAAATCATTTATTTGATTTAACATTTATTCTCCTTTATAATCCAGTTTCTATTACAGTTTTCTTAACAGCATCTAATGTTTTGTTAAGTTCATCTTTTTCAGTATCAAGCAATTCAAAATCAAGTATTTTTTCAATACCATTATTACCTATAACTGTTGGTACACCTATAAAATACCCATCAATACCAAATTCACCTTCACATAATGCTGCACATGGTAGAACTCTTTTTTTATCTTTCAAATAAGATTCAGCCATTTCTATTGCAGATGCAGCAGGCGCATAATAAGCAGATCCATTTCCAAAAAGCTTAACAAGTTCACCTCCACCGAATCTTGTTCTCTCTACTATAGCATCAAGCCTTTCTTTTGAAATTAATTCTTCAGCTGGTATTCCACCAATCGTTGCAAGTCTTGTTATAGGTACCATAGTATCACCATGACCTCCTAAAACCATACAATTAACATCTTGCACCGAATAGCCAGTTTCCATTGCTAGAAAGGTTCTAAACCTTGTGCTATCAAGTACTCCTGCCATACCAATCACTTTATTCTTACTAAATCCAGAAACTTTATAAAATGAATATACTATAGCATCCAAAGGATTTGATAATACAATAACAAAAGCATCTGGAGCATATTTCTTAACATTATTTGCAACATCCGTAATAATTTTAATATTAATACCTAGCAAGTCCTCTCTATTCATTCCAGGTTTTCTTGGAACTCCTGCAGTAATAATAACAACATCAGAGTCTTTTAGATCTTCTGGATTAGAGGAGCCTTCAATCTTAGCATCATAGCCATCCATAGGAGTTAGTTGCGATATATCTAGAGCTTTACCTTTAATCATACCTTCTGCATTCGGGATATCATATATTAGCATATCTCCCAGTTCTTTTTGAGCTGCAAGTAATGCTAAGTTTCCGCCAATTTGACCACCTCCAATGAGACTTATTTTATTTCTTTTCATAAAAATTCCTTATAAATGTTTAAAATTAATTTAAATTATACTCAATAAATCATAATTAAAACGATTGATTAAAGCATATGATGATACAAAAAAATAAAAATATATTTTTAAAATTCTTAATACTTTTAATTATTACTTCAAATATAATTTTTTGTGATCCTCCTAATTGGGACGAAAATAGTGATGGGGTTTTAGATAATTATAATGATTATGAAAATAATGGCTCTGTGACAGCAAAAGTTTATTCTAACAGCATAGAGGATGGTGATATTAACGATATGATTGCAGCTTTTGTTAATGGAGAACAACGTGGTGTAGGTATTGCATCAGAAGTGCCTCCCTTTTTAGGATCAGGTTATGCATTTTTAATGATGGTATACAGTAATGCTACAAGTGGAGAGATTATGTCTTTTCAATATTATAATCAATCTAATGATTTGATATATTTTTGCGATGAAACATTAGAATTTATTTCTAATATGGTACAAGGTGATGTTGTGGAACCATTTATATTAAATTATACATCAAGTGATGATTTATCAACTCCTCCTTTATGGGATGAAGACGGAGATGGTGTTCTTGACAATTATAATGATTATGAAAATAATGGGTCTATAACGTCAAAAGTTTATCTTGATGGATCTGATTATTCAGAACTAGGTG
>MDTG01257103.1_pt1 | contig 12609 bp, 9 predicted proteins | sample 811421 | NCBI WGS metagenome assembly MDTG01 (sample SAMN05326645, study PRJNA326480) | marine metagenome | isolation source: seawater | place: Pacific Ocean: South East | collected 2011 | reverse complement strand
TTTAAAAAATTATCTTTACAATATATTATCATGAGTGAATACGAACATCAAGACTGGAAACCGGTAACATTTGTAAAATACAAAAAACCCACTCCTAAAGAAAAAAGTGAAACTCAGCGCCGCGTTGAAGCTGCTACCCATATGTCGAAACTTGATAATCCTGATTATGTTCCTCCTAAACCAGAGAAGGTTCTAGGAAAGGCTCTTCAAAAAGCACGAATGGAAAAGAAAATGTCTCAAAAAGATCTTGCTACAAAACTTAATGCCAAGCCACAAGTAATCCAACAATGGGAAGCAGGTAAAGTCCCTATTCCAGGTAATTACATTGCTATGATTAATAAGACACTTGGAATTAATCTTAGACAACTTATCAAGAAGTAAATATGAGAAATATTTAATAATAAAAATTATTTACTTTTAAATTTTTCTAAAGTATTCTGATGCTGATTTATTATCAGGAATTAATAAAAAATGATCAAGAGCTTGATATATGTTATCTATCATAGTTATTTTAAAATTATCATCCTCAGGAGGGTTAATTCTTTTTCTTATTTTTTTGAGATCTTTTTCATTATTTTTAGGACATAATACATGTTTCACTCCAGCAGCTTTACCTCCATCAACCTTTGATTCTAAACCTCCTATAGGCATTACATGCCCATTAAGACTTATTTCTCCTGTTAGAGCCATAGTATTAAGAACTGGTATATCACAGAGTAAAGATATAATAGCTACCGTAATAGCTGTTCCTGCTGATGGACCATCTTTTGGTGTAGCACCTTCTGGACAATGAATATGAATTCCAAATTTATCTTTGTCTTCTAAAGTTTCAATTTTTTCTAAAATATCCATGGGTATCAAGTTAAGTGCTAATGTTTTTGCTACTGACATACTTTCTTTCATAACGTCTCCCTGCATACCAGTTAATTCAAGAGAAAGATGAGCAGATGATGTAAATTTATATGTTTCAATTACTGTAATTCCTCCTATACCAGCAGCAGTAGCAAATAATCCATTAACAAGTCCAACACTAGGTTTATCATGTATAAGTTTAATATCTACTTTATCATAGTTCTCAAATACTTTATCGATAAAATCTTTTTCTATCTTAAATGGTAAAAAATCAGTGCTATCTGTCAAATATTGTAAGTTAATTTCTCTATAAATTTCGTATAACTTTTCTTTTAATTTACGTGCACCTGCTTCATATGTATAGGTATCAATAAGATACATTAACTCATTATCATCTAAAATTATATCACTTTCTGACATACCTACATTATTTAATATTTCAGGAATAATATGTTTTTTGGCTACCATTACCTTATCTACTTTATTAAGTGGATTTATTCTTATTCTTTGAATTCTATCAAGTAATATCTTATCAATTAAATTTGGGTCATTATAGCTAAAAATAATTAGACATTTTGAAATATCGAACTTTATGCCTGAGAAGTATTTGTCAGTAAATTCTGTATTTTGGGATGGATCTGTAAGATGTGTAAGAATACCTATAATTTCTTTACCATGCTCGGTTTTAGATATTTTATCTAATTCATCAATATAAATAATTGGATTCATAATCTTCGAGTCAATTATACCTTCAATAATTCTTCCCCATGTAGATCCTACATAAGTATAGTTATGTCCTTCTAATGTTGATCCGTTAGACGAACCACCCAAAGCAATAAATACAAATGGTCTAGTTTTATCTAATTCATCTCTAAGACAGTGGGCTATACCTTGTTTAGCCAATGTTGTTTTACCTGTTCCTGGCGGTCCTTCAAATCCAAATACATATCCCTGATCATTACCATTAACCCATTGAGCAAGTAGTCTTTTGATTTGATTCTTAGCATCTGATAGCCCGTATACAGACTTGTCTAATCTGTTAGATACATCTTTAAAATATTTAGATTGATGTTCAAGATATTTACTCCATAAATTACTGATTTGTTCAAGACTTGTTACTATAGATAAAAATTGTTCAGTGTCTTGTAATCTTATATATTTCTTTTTAAGGTTAAGCTTTTTGGATAAATATTTGATATCTTCTGTAACAAATTTATTGGATAATAAAGTATTAATCATGACAGTCTTAGATCCTGCTGCTTTTATTGAAAGATGGCTTAGAATTTCCTTAAGTTCAGTTACTTTAATTTTCTTTAATTTGGCATTAATTTCTGTTTTAGCATATAATTTATCAATTTGAACAGCATGAAGTAACACATTTTGAATCCATTTTTTCAAGTCTAAATTTATTTTATTAAGAATACTAGGATTCTTACTAGAAGTTTTATAATTATCAATAATTTCATTAAGAGTTGCTGTATTTTGTAAATCTCCATCACATAAACTATATTGTTCTTCTACGTAATTAACTTCCCGCGAAATAACACCGACAAGTTTATCATATTTAGTTAAAAGGTCATCGAGCTTATACCTTATTACTTCCTTCTTGTAATTTCCAAAAGGAATTTTAAGTAAACCATCAAGATATTGCTGTGCTTTCGCATTACTTTCGCCATTTTTTGAATTGTTAATTTCCTTAAGTTTATCCATGGCTTTTGATTTAACATAATCATCAGCTTTCATAAGGTGGATTCGCTTTTCATATGGTATTCTTTCTTCGTTAAAATTACTTATTTTGTCATTAACTTCTTGAACAAGTTCATCTCCATCTCTGAAAATCTTCTTAAGATGCCAGTGAAGACTGTCAAATATAATAGTAGAATTTCTTGGCGCGGAAGCCTGATGGTCGGATTTAAGAAGATCGAATAATAAATGAGCAAGATAAATACTATCACTATCAGATGTATCTAATAACAATAAAGTTATCATATAGCGTTGTTTATCTACTTCATTAATTATAAATTCCTTAACAATTTGAGAAATATTTTTAGATTTGAATTTTATTAAATCTGTGTGATAACTTATACAATTGCTTGCTATTTGGTTAGGTGAATTTAATAAAAAGTCAGTGATAGACATTGATTCCAAAAAGTTTTTTTTGAAATTTTCATTAATATCTATATTTTGAAATAATTCATTTATTTTTTGACATTTTTCATCGAATATCTCTTCTTTTTTATATTGATTCATATCGTCATTAACAAAATAACCATATAAAATCAATAATTTGTTGTTGACTGGAATAAATATTTTAGCACCCATTGTTTTTAATATTAAATTTTTAGTGAACACATTGTATTTATTAACAGATGGCTTATCTAATTGATAGCTTGAAAGTGTTATTGAATTAGTTTTATTGTTTTTGCCATGTGTTCTTAATTTAAATGTAATATTATTATCACTATTAGTTTCGTATAGCTCACATTTGATAATTTTAAAAAGTGATTTATAGAAATCTATATGAGCTTTAAATGAAGAGTTTACAGTATCCTGTGAATATATATCGCCTATATATAAAGATATTAAATCATTAATGTCAACAGATCCAGAAGTATTTGTTATGTCAATAATTTTAATTTTAATCTTAGCAAGACTCATTAAAATCGTATAATTTGAGTATGATTTTAGAAATTTAACTGTTGTTCTTGTAGGATAAAAATCTAGATCAGAAATTACAACATTAATTTGATTCATTAGTTTTTTATACTCATTCATACTAATAATGTTTTGTTTATGAGATTCATTAATTCTTGAAATAATATTTTTTAATGTTTTTCTAAAAAATAAAACTTCTAAATCAACTTTATTCTTGAATCTAAGAAGAACGCGCCATTTTTTTTGTATAATTAATGATGCGGACTCATTAGATAATTTAACAATAGGGTGATTTTTCTTAGATTTAGGCATTAACAGTATAAATATAGTTATAAAAATTTAACAATTTATAAACTCACTTTTTGATAAAATTTGATGATATATTTTATCAAAAAATTATAATATATATTCAACATGGTAAAAAGCTTTGGAGGAAACAAAACAAAACGTAAAGGACGTAAAAACTTTCGGACCAAGACATTCTCACTTGATGATCTAAAAGCTTCTCGTGAAGATAATCAAGAGTATGGTTATGTTACTGAAAAATATGGTGATGGAAGATATTTGGTAATGTGTTATGATAAAGTATCAAGGAAGGCTAAAGTAAGAGGCGCTATTAAACAAAAATGTCGACTTGATAAAGGCGGTCTTGTTCTCATTTCTACTCGCTCTTTTCAAGATACTCATTCAGATATCTTGTATGTATATACAGACGATGATAAAGATAAGCTTGTTAATGCTAATGTAATTTGTGAATCATTTACAAAAACAGGTGCTTTGTCTGCCGACCAAGATGATTTTGTCCAGGAAGAAGAAGAAAGTTATATGCCTGACATTAAATCTTATGGTTCAGATGAAGAAGCTTGGGGTTCAGATGAATCACTCAATGAACTTGAAACTACAAAACCTGCTTCTTCTAAGAAGGAAAAAGAGAAACTCGATGAACTATTGGATGACTTGGAACTCGATATCGACGATATTTAACTTTTCAATACTACATATTCTTTCTTGAATTCTATATTTCTAAAAATATAATCCTTAATTCTATGAATAGATTCTTCTTTAAAATTAACAATTAACTTTGTATCTAAATCTATATTTTTATTTACATTCGGGTCAACACTTAGAAATAGAACAATATCATTACAGCTTTTAAGATAACCAAATGGATAAAATGTGTCATCATACATTTTATTTGTTACTATTTTTTTTGTAGATTCAATAAGCACTATTTTACTTGATATTAATGTTAATATTACACTTATTCTATAATCATATGGTAATAATTCATTGAGGTTTTTATTAGCGAGATATTTAGTGAGGAAAAACTTCATTTCAGGAGTGTTTATATACATAAAATAATTACTATCAAATAAATTGTTTTTATTAAATTCTTTACCAAATGCTTTAAAGAGAACATCTATATAATCATCATATTTTGGATCATCATCTTTACCATAACTTACACTATTAATGACACTAACAAGACATTCGTGAGTATTAAGGGTATCTTTCATATCATTGGGTCTCATATAGATTATAGTATTTTGATTAAGATAGCATATTTTTTTATATTTCACATTCGCAAGTGCATATAATTCAACATCATCTGTAAGACAATTTATATATTCTATTTCCAAATTTTTATTGGGTTTTGATAATTCTTCCGTATTAAGTATAACACCGCTTATATATATTACAACCTTTTGCTTGGTTGGATTATCATTAAGTTTTTCAAGATTTCTTTTTAAAACATTTGGATTATATAGTTTATTTACAGCCATCAGGATAACAAATTCATTAATAAGAGTAAATTCTTTTGGTTTCTCATTAAATATATCATTTAACTCATATATATTGGGTTTGTGAGTTGCTATTAAATCTTCTGCTAATTTTTTATAATTATTTACATTAGTTTTATTATGCGAATGATATTTTAAAAGAATATCTAAACAACCTTTTTTATCATTTAATGCTTTATTATCATATACATCATTAATATATTCAATAGCTTTATTATATTCTGTTTTTTCATCAGAATCTTCATAAAAAAACCCACTGCTTTTATATGGCTTACAATTGTGAATTATTGGAATATTTAATGTAAAACATTCTAGGTGAATAAAATTTAGACCATTACGAATATTGTTACTAATCATCAAATATTTAATATTACTGTGTTTAAGACGATGGAAAATTTCTAATGACAGCGTCCTTTGATATAACAATATCTTTTTACATTTTACTATATCAAGATGCTTTATACATTCAAGACAATTTTCATTTCTTTTGGGAATTCCAAACATATGAATTGTTCCCAATCTATCAGGATATTTTAAGAAGTATTGATTAAGCATTACTAAAATAGGAAGCGAAGTTTTATGTATACTTAAATTTGGTTCCATAATAATTATATCGATAGTTTCTGAGTTTTTAATCAGTTTGTATTCAGGTGAAATATTCTTGATACTTGCATAACTGGTAATTATTTCATTATCCCAAACATATGGTGAAATCTTTACAGGTTTTTTAGTTATTCCTTCAATATATTCTTTAACATGAGTATACATAGGCATAAGCCATATTTCATCTACATATTCATTGTTCATGTCCGAAATTACATTATTATGTACATTAAAAACAAATTCCTCACAGTTAATAATATAAAAATTACCTACCATTAAATTAGCAATTTTAATGCCTAATAATTTCATTTGGTTAAGTAACTTGTATTGATCTACAATTAAAGAACTAAACATTATCAATTTATATTCTTTTAATTTATCTATATTACAAATATTATAAACTGGTTCATCTATTACTTCAAATCGTTTTAATTTATCTTCAATTGATACAAAATCTACTTCAAAGCCTGCTTTTCTAAAACTTTTTAAAACAAAATAACCTTGTTGAGCACATCCATTAGTAAATATGCTATCAAATTCTTTTATACATATACCAATTTTGTTTGACATAATGTAAATTATATTGTAATGTTTAAATAATAAAAAAAACAAATATTAACTTAGTAAATTTAATATTTATTGTATAGTTTAAATTTTAATCTTGGTTCTCACACAGATGATATACAATCCCTCCAAACCGTGCTTCGTCTGCGTAAATTTTAAACCTATTATCACCGTGATTGATGTAACAGTAGTGTTCATTTCCTTTTTTAGTTTCACCTTCAATTAGGCTTACAAATCCTCCTGTGTAATCAACATTACCGTGTCTGATTCGTCGACCATCTTCAGTAAAAGTTCCCGAATCAACGCATTCATTACATACATAGTTCCCATATCGAGCCGAAAATTCAATTTCCTTCTTACAAATAGGACATTGCGGAGTGTTGTTGCTGTTACTCATGTTGAATACTGTTACCGTATGAACTTAAATTTTGTGTCAAATTTTTTTATATCAATACTATTAAAAAATAAAATTTGATAAAATCAATAATTTACAGAATATAATACCCTGATTAATTATGTCTGTTGAAGAAACTCTATTTCATGCCTCTGAAATTTCAAAATATATCCACTCTTTGTATACAGGTAATGAATTTAATGTCCGTTCTTTTTGGAAGGGATATTATGATTCAGGTCCTAATCCCTATTATTATCAAACAGAAACTGGTATTTTTATCGAAGATAGTATAGGAGATTCACCGTGCTATCTTTGGACACCTTTGGGAAAATGGACAATTTTGGGAAGTGTTAACTATGGAAAACAATCTGATATTAAAGCTATTCGTGAAAAACTATTCAAATACGTTCAAGTTGAAGAATTCAAACCTGCTCCTACTTGTAAATATCCAAGCAGAGGAGCAATTTGGAAGGTAAAAGGATATAATGGTATTACTCTACCTGATGCAGTTCCAAAATCTAAAGATTTCGTTAAATATAACGATGCCAAGGCTCAATTTGATGAGTTTACCAAAAAGTATCCGTCGTGGCTTCAACATGATTAAATATAAATCATAATTAAAACTGTTTTTTATTATTCGTCATCTAATTCATCATAAAACAATTGTTCTACAGTTATTGTTTTACTAGGTTTGTTTTTTGACCAATATTCTATCTTTTCAAAAAGATCTTTTAGACGATTTTCCCATTCTTTTTGTTTACTTTTTACAACAGTCATAATACCTAGTTTATTAGCACGCCAACAAGATGTTACACGTTCACCTTCTTTATTTTTATAGCTATCAGGATTAAATCTTATAAATACAACAGGTCTGTTTCCTAAATCCTGAAATAATTCCATCATTCTTTTATTTTCACAACTATAATTTACATGTTTATCTTCGTCAATTTCAACTATCAAAATATAGGGTCCCATATCACAAAGTAAATCAGGTCTCCTACGCGAACATCCTCCTTCTACTGTTTTATCAAGAGTCCAAGTCATGTTAGAAAATTTTTCTGTTATTTTATCCGCTACTGCTTTTTCCTTAGTTTTGTAATTCCTAGCCACTGATTCGTTTGGAAAAGTGTGCATAAAACATCTTAGGCAATAACCCCTATATTTATTGCGAGAACTTGATTGGATTTTCGTTCCACATAAAGGTGTTTTACATGTCTTATATTTTATTACATTTACCATACCTTCTAATCTATGTTCGTAACAATATATACCACTTTTATTTCCAGGATAATTATGATGTGCGCGTAATTTACAACCACGATGTTCACATTTTTTATGTCTAACATCAATCATACCATCTTTGGAATGTTTTTTACAATATTCAGGAGGTTCATTTTCATAATTAAAACTTGCTATTCTACCACATTTACAATATCGACCTGCATATTTACTTTTGGGTTTAACAATCGCCTTATCTATCGCTGCTGTGTTCATAAACATATTATTAGTGCTTTCTAAATTAACTTGGTTGACAATATTTTCTTTACCTGTCATTAAATGATACGGTGTGTAACACCTTTAAATAAATTAACATCAAATTTAAATTTGATATATAATTAAAAGCATGTTGTCATAATATAAATAATGGGAATCCCTAAATATTTTCGTCATATCACTGGTAAATATCCAACTGTAGTAAAAAATGTAGATACCAAAGTACAGATTCAGAATTTATACTTTGATATGAATTGTCTTATTCATCCGTGTGTAAGAACAGTAACTAAAGAACATCCTCATCTGGTTGACAAGCACAAGAAGATTGAACCTTTGGATAAATACCAGTCCGATAAATCTTTTCATACGGAGTTTGAACTTAAAATTTATAATGAAATTAAAGACTATCTAGATAAACTTATTAAAATTGTAGAGCCTGAAAGTCTTATCTATCTTTCTATTGATGGTGTTGCTCCTCGTGCTAAAATGGAACAGCAACGGACAAGGCGATTCCGTTCTATTAAAGAGGCACGAATGCAGGATGAAATCTATTCAAAGCATGGAATTGACAGGTCTCATTTTGATACAAATTGTATTACTCCTGGGACAATTTTCCTATTTAAATTGTCACAATACTTACGATCTTATTGTAAAGATAAGTTTGATGAACTAAAAGTTAAGATTATTCTCGACGATTGTCAAAATCAAGGAGAGGGAGAGCATAAAATTCTTCAGCATATTAAAGATAATACACTTGAAGAAGTCGGTTGTATTTACGGATTAGATGCTGATCTAATTATGCTTTCTCTATGCACAGGTGCTGAAATATATCTGCTTAGAGAAGACGTATATTTTGGTAAAGTTGATACAAACTCATTTCTGTATCTTGACATTGAAGAACTAGGAGAACATCTTTACAATGATATTAAATATAGTATTCTCGAAAGAATGGAAGGAGAGAATGACGAGGAAATGCCTTTAGAAAAACAGGATATCGTAAATGATTATATCTGTCTTTGTTTCCTTATTGGAAATGATTTCCTTCCTCACCTAAATGGAATTGATATTTTAACAAATTCTATTAATGACCTTCTTGAAATTTATATCTCAATTATTGTAGTAAGACATAAGCATCTTGTTATCGACAATTCTATTAACTTTATCTTTCTGAGACAAATTCTTACAAATCTTTATTCAAATGAAGAAATTTACCTTCCTAAATTTCAAAAGAAAAAACAACATTTTAGACCCAGACTTGAATATACAAATGATATGGAACTTGAATTGGAAAAACTTAGATTCTATCCAAGATTTAATAATTCAAAGAAGATTAATTTGGGAGAAGAAGGTTGGATGAATGAATATTATAGTTACTATTTTAATATTGACAATGTGGTAATCAGAAATGATGATATTAACGATATTTGTAATAATTACATTGAAGGATTGCAGTGGAATATTAAATATTATCTTGAAAAATGCCCTAGTTATACATGGTATTATAAATATAGAGCCGCCCCTTGTCTGCGAGAGTTGTCGATATTCTTAATTAATAGGGTTTATCCAGCTAAATTCGATGATGTAACAACATTTACACCTCTTGAACAACTATCAATTGTATTACCTATTCAATCTTCTCATCTTTGGGCTAAAACATTTAAAAATTCAGTCAATCATGATTTTAAACTGATATCATATTATCCCAAGGATTTTAAGCTAGATGCTGTTAATCACAATTTTCTATATGAATGTGATCCAATACTTTGTGATATAGATCATGATTATATTAAAGAAGTTCATAATACTCTGAAGTTTTCTAAATTTGAAAAAGAGCGTAACAAAGTATCAGGTTTAGAAATTTACGAACCAGACGTTGATGAAAATATAAAGTTGAATATTTCGTTGTAAAAAATTTAAAATATAAATACTATAAATTTTTTATTTATTGACCGTATTTTTCTTGATAGTAATCACGTAAGAGGTTTACGGCTTGTTTAAGAGATAAGTCTGAGCCACCAAGTTGTTCACTTCCATGAGATACGTTGTCTTCGTCATGAGTTCCACAATCTGGACACATTCCGCCTTCCATCATGTGTTCTGCTTCCATTCCATGGTCTGCTTCCATTTCGTGTTCTGCTTCCATGGCACAGTTACCGTCAAAGGCACCACATCCGCCTCCGCCTTCCATCATATGTTCTGCTTCCATTCCATGGTCTGCTTCCATTTCATGTTCTGCTTCCATGGCACAGTTACCGTCTAAGGCACCGCATCCGCCGCCGCCTTCCATCATGTGTTCTGCTTCCATTCCATGGTCTGCTTCCATTTCATGTTCAGCTTCCATCATGTGTTCGGCGTGCATTTCACCACCGTCCATTAAATCGGATGGAAGATGAGCTACAGGTTCTTCCCCACCAACGACTACTCCTTCTTCAGTTACAGATTCTGGACCTGATTCAGGAAGTATTCCAGAAGGAAGATGTGCTACTGGTTCTTCTTGATCTTCGAGTATATCAGAGTTAAGTTGTGCTTCAGGTTGTTCTAACCCTGGAGGAGGTGTTGTAGATTGTTGGCTTACACCATCTCCATCAGTGGGGATAGGTGTTTTGTGGTTATCTTTTGTAAAGAATCCAAAAAATCCACCCTCCATATTGACATTAAAAATTCCAGGTTCTTCATCAGATTCGTAACCGCCGCCTTCTATGTGTTCTGCCTCCATACCATGATCAGCTTCCATACCATGATCAACTTCCATCATATGTTCAGCACCATGGTCAGCATCCATTTCATCGTATACTCCCATATGCGCAAGACTTCCTCCATCCATAGGATGTTCAGCTTGGTATTGTTCTACGATCTGAGCAATGTCTTCATCACTAAGGGGATCACCTCCTTTTTGTGATTTTCTTGTTACTTTAGATTTACGGCGTGGTGATAATTTTGGACTTTTTTTTGTTGTTTTCTTTCTTTGGGCAGTTTTGCCTTTTAATCTTTTAAGTAAATCTTTCTTTACAGATCTTGTTATTTTCTTTTTATGGTACACTTTATGTCCTTTAGGGCATTGTGAACCATCATCGACGCCTGGATAATCGTATAAATGTGGGGAACGTCTGTATAATGATGTGCGATTAATAGGTTTATTATCAGAGCATAAATCTCTGGTTAATGCTGATTTACGGTTAGCAGGGGATTTGTAATCTTTGTTATTGTAGTATTTAAGTAAAGCTCTTTTTGCGGCAAGTTTTGAAATTCTGGGATATTTTACTTTGGAACCTGATTTTCTTGGTTTAAGATTATTACCTCCTGTTACGAATCTAAATTTTCCATTTTTGAAAAAAACACCTATAGAACCATTTCCATATTTTCTCATTTCTTTTACACCATCATTTTCTTTGGTAAGCTTTTTAAGTAAATCACGTGCTTCTTTAGGTACAGATTTTACAACAGTTCCTTTTCTTTGTGAAGGGCGTGTATTAGTTTGTTTTTTAGGCGAACGTTTAGCACTTTTGGCCATTTATATATAAGACATATTTTTTTTCGTAAAATATTTGTTTAATTTATTTCATTAAATATATAATAATGGTTAACATAGTTGAATTATTCGAAAAAATTCAAAATAACAAAGGTTTATTTAATATTATTGATATGAGCCGTAGATTTTCTTATCTTAAAAAGTTTAATAAAAAAGATATATTAATTATAGGAAGCGGAAGTCATCCAAAATATATAACTTTGGATACATTTGAATTAAAATCAATAGAAAGAGTGCTAGACAAACATAAACTTATTGTATTAGATAAATATACCTGTAGATTATCAAACTCAGAGATTAAAAATATACTTAATTTACTTAATACTAAAAAAAAGGACTTTATATTTGTAGGATACAGCTGCTACTGCAATTGTAATATTGATAATTCCAATAAATTATTTAGACCTATTGATATAACTAAATATCCTTTTAATCAAAAAAATCATAGAACTATTTATAAGAATGTGTCTATAAAATTAATTATATTATATATTTTTTGCCTTATAGCTATATTTGTTTCTAATAAGAAAGATCCAAGGTTATTATATAAATTTGTGTTAGTAATACTGATTCTAAGTCCATTAGTTTTTCCTATGAAAAAGGTTTTATATATTAAGAATTAGTAGTTTACATGTTTTGTAAAAGTATTATTCGCTAAATAATTTTATGCGTTTATATTAAATGAAAAGGGATCAGTTATTCAAAAAAAATCCTTC
>MDTG01444600.1_pt1 | contig 12610 bp, 11 predicted proteins | sample 811421 | NCBI WGS metagenome assembly MDTG01 (sample SAMN05326645, study PRJNA326480) | marine metagenome | isolation source: seawater | place: Pacific Ocean: South East | collected 2011 | reverse complement strand
TTCGATCTGCAGATTTAAGGAATCTACGGCAGGAACATTTTTTCCGGGGTAAATACGACTTGCCTTATCGAAAGTAACTGTAGCCATTAGCTAATCTCCTTCACCGACAGGTACGTGCCGGACGATCCGTTGTGAGTCGATTTCGGTTAGTCGAAACCTCTGCCATTATTACATTTTTCTCTCGAAAATGCGCAAAATGGTAACTGGATTTATGTTCGGCGGTCTCGTCTAGCTAAGATTAGTTGCACATCTTGCGGCCAGACTGGAGGTCGGCAAGTTTTCAAAACTGAGTTCCCATAGTCTGCGTGTGCTCGGTGGTGACCTGAAGGAGTTGTTGAGTGTGAATGCTGCTGGACCGAAACCGTCAAAAAACCAAAAGCGCCAGGAAGCGCGGGAGAAGGCGTTGGCGATGCGGGAAAAGCAGTTCAAGAAAGCTAAGCGTCGAAAGGTGCTGAGCCAGATCTTCACCGCAGTTTCTATCGTCACTGTTATCGGACTTGTAACTGTTTTCATTATTTCCTCGATGCGTCCTCCTGGACCAGGCCCTAAAAATATGAGTAGTGACGGTATCAAAATTGGTGAGGGCTTATTTGCTGCTCGAACACCGGCTTTACTGCCGGACGAGCTTCCTGTTCCTTCGGAACCAAACGCCGATGGGATTCCAGAAATCAACGTGTTTCTCGATTACTCCTGTCCTGCTTGCGCTCAATTTGAGACTTTTTACGGAGATTTGCTCCGAACTTGGGCCGATAATGGCACCGCGACTGTGGAATTTCACATTCTCGCATTCCGTGATGCACAGACTGCTGGGACCCGATATGCCACCCGGGCAGCCAACAGTGCTGCTTGTGTTGCTGAATTCTCTCCAGATTCGTTCTTTGCTTACAACGATCTCCTGTTGAGGAGCCAACCGGTCGCTCCGACCTCATATGAGTTGACAGATGAGCAAATGCTCCAGTTGGTTCAGGTAGCAGGTTCAGAAAACGTAGAGGGCATCGAAAATTGCATCGCTGAGGAAACTTTCGCTAATTGGGTTTCCCAGGCCACGGGTAGGGCGATGAGTTCGGGGCCGTTGCCGGTTCGAGATTCTGAATTGCCCCTGGTCCTGGGGACCCCCACCGTTTTGGTCAATGGGAAGCAGTATCAACCAGAGGTGCACGGAGACCTGGCAAGTTTCGTTGCCTCGATGGAAAACACCGAGTAGACAAGGTTCAGCTAGCCTTATAATCCTAGAGATAAAGTTTGCCGGCTTGGCGCAATTGGTAGCGCATCCGACTTGTAATCGGAAGGTTGCGGGTTCAAGTCCCGCAGCCGGCCCGGCTATTGCGCATCATCAAGCCGATTTGATCTCTCGCGGACCGTCGTAACCGCTAAAACCAGTGAAATAAACCAATTGACCCACAAAAGGGCGGTTTTCCAGTTTGGAATTTTTCCGAGAGATTTGCGGAAAAGCTTAATTCCGGTGGCAACAGAACTAATTACAGATGCACTGAACAGATACTTTCGCACTCCTCTAGCTTAGGCGTCCGGTGCCCGAGAAAAAAGCGACAAATCTTGTAGCACTGATACCCTCCAAGATGTGTCTGCTCAAATCCCTAAGCGTGGGTTCGATTTTGTTGTAGTCTCGAACCGTCTTCCAATTGCATCTCTTCACAAGGAAACTGGTTCTCGGGAAGCGGTTCTTTCTCCGGGTGGGCTTATTTCTGCCCTTGGGCCGGCCCTTCAGGAGGAACACCTTGCTTGGGTTGGATGGGATGGGAATGACTTAGGGCTGGATGAGCCGATTTCTATGAGGAACACCGAAATCTTTCCAGTTACTCTCGACTCGGATTTAGTGGCAGGCCACTATGACGGATATAGCAACGGGACGCTTTGGCCACTATTTCACAACGTTGGAATAGAGCCAACTCTCAATTCCAAATGGTCGGAGATTTACCGCGAGGTTAACCTAATTTTTGCGGATCGGGTAGCGAACGTAGCCGCGCGGGGAGCAACAATTTGGGTCCACGATTATCAAATGATGTTGGTTCCAAAATTTCTTAGCGAAAAACGCCATGACCTTACGATCGGCTATTTTCACCACATTCCTTTTTGTGGGCCCGAAGTCTTCTCAAAATTAGAGGAGGGACCGGAGATTTTAGAGGGGTTGGCCGCAGCAGACATCTCTGGTTTTCAGAGGGAAACCGACCGCATGAACTTCTTGGAATGCTTGCAAGCTAATTCGGGGAACTACGACCACCATCGAGCAAGAATCTATCCTGTTCAGATTGATTTTGCGTCGGTGTCAAAGAATGCTAATCATCCAAGTATTCGGCGAAGAGCTGACAAAATTCGTTTTGAACTCGGAAACCCGAAGAGGATTTTGCTAGGCATAGACCGGGTCGATTATACGAAAGGCATCATCCAGCGTCTCGAGTCATTTGAGAGACTCCTAAGCTCTGGAGAAATTTCCGCCGACGACGTGGTGATGGTTCAAATAGGAAGCCTGTCCCGTCAGAATGTGCCAGCCTACCGCAGCCTGCGGCTTGAGATTGAAAAGATTGTTGGCAGGATCAATAGCCTTTTCTCTTCGGCAGATGGTCGGCCTGCAGTGGTGTTGTCTATTGAAAATTATGACGACTCGGAAATATTGGCGAGATATGTCGCTGCGGATGTCATGATAGTTAGCTCCCTAAGGGATGGAATGAATCTTGTCGCGAAGGAGTTCGTAGCTAGCAAGAACGATGAATCTGGGGTTCTTTTGCTTAGTCCTTTTACTGGCGCTTCTGATGAACTTGTAGAGGCGGTCGAGGCTGATCCGACTAAATCGCAGGAATTTGACGCGGCTATGCTCCTAGCTTTGTCTATGTCAAGTACCGAACAGAAGAAGCGCATGGGTCTAATGCGGACTGAGCTATCCGGGAAATCAAGTTCTCTCTGGGTGAAGCAAATTTTGGGCGAACTGAGTGTCAGCCGTTAAGCGTCAACGCTGAGTATTGTGGGGGGCGTGGCTTTATTGTTTTTCTCAACCAAAGTGGGAAAAGTTGTCGCGTTGGTGGTGGGGCTAGGGGCCGTTGCCCTTGGAGCTTTTGGGTCTTATCAAGCGGGGATACTCACTTCGGGGTTCTACCAGGACGCTGTAGTTGAGGATGACTCCGAACATGTCACAACTGACTCAGCCTCACGGGAAGTCCCGCCGGAACGATTAGCGCCCCTTAGAGTCCCGACCTGTTCGATAGCTGAAGCAGTTAGCGAACCTGAATTGGGACAATTTTTTGGCATTGTGGTTGACCCCAGTTCAGGCGAGGTAATGTTTGATCGCAGTAAAGACAGCCTAATTTCACCTGCAAGTGTGCAAAAACTCCTGACGGCCGCTGCTGCGCTGATTTCGCTTGGGCCGGACGCCACATTTGAGACCAGTACCTGGCTTTCGCGCGAATCTGCTTCACTATTCCTGAAGGCCGGGGGAGATCTGACACTTGGTGGAGCTGATTCCGCCGAGGAGTCGGTCTACATAGGAGCAGCCAAACTGCAGGCTCTTGTCGATCAAACAATTTTGGGACTTGAACTCGCGGGCTCAGATACAGATTTTGTTGTCAGTAGCATCGTCGTTGACCAAAGTATTTGGGATCATGAGGATAACTGGCGAGAAGCTTGGGATGATTCCGCAAGGTCAAAAGGATATATTTCGAGGGTCACTGCGCTTCAAATAGACGGAGATCGATTCGACCCGTCCAGAAAAATGGGCAGAAGGAGTGATGATCCCGTATCCAGAGCGGTAAAGGCCTTTACTTCTGCCCTAGGCCAAGAGGACAAAGGCTTGAGGAATCTCGAGGTTTCCTTCGGGAGCCTGCCAATGGATGCGGAGCGCTTAGCTGCTGTTGAATCCCGGCCCGTTGACGACCTGATTGACTATATGTTGAAGGAAAGCGACAACACCATCGCTGAAATGCTGGGTCGGCATGTCTCGATTGCTCGGGGCTTGGGCGGATCGGGAGATTCAATCCAAGAGGCAATTTTGGGAACCCTCGAGCCAAGAATCGCAGTGGATTCGGGCCTTAGAATCGACGATTCCTCGGGTTTGTCTGAGCTAAACAGACTCAATGCTAATTTTGTAGCTGATTTGTTGTCTGAAATTTATCGAGATCAGTCAGTGCTTAGACCTTTGCTTGACAGCCTTCCAATTTCAGGTGTTGACGGTTCCCTTCGAGATCGTTTCACTGAAGAGAACTCTCAGGCAGTTGGGCGGGTTCGGGCCAAAACAGGAAGTATTGCCGGAACCCGGTCGCTGGCGGGAGTGGTTCAAGCCGCCGACGACCTCGATTTGGTCTTTGCTTTCTTTGCGACTGGCGAAGTTGACGATGGAGCAAGATATGCCCTAGAAAAGGCCGTAGTTTCCCTATTCCAGTGCGGGGCAAACTTGGGAAATTTTTAGTGTGAGAATTTATGGAGGAGGATGTCTCTATGCGAGCGCTTTTGGTGGTTGATGTACAAAATGATTTCTGTGAGGGTGGAGCTTTAGAGGTTAAGGGAGGAGCGTCGGTTGCGGAAAAAATAACGCACTATCTGAGTGCCGCTGCTCCTGAATACCAGTTAATAGTCGCTTCGAAGGATTGGCATGACCCCGATAATGATAATGGCGGACATTTTGCCGATGAAAAAGTCTCGCCAAACTATGTCGACACTTGGCCTCGGCATTGTCTTGCTGGTTCGGCTGGCGCGGCTTATCATTCAAATCTGCACCTGCCAGACCGCACAATTCACCTAACCAAAGGGCATGGAGTTCCTGCTTATTCAATGTTTGAGGGGACATCGCATAGTGGCCTTGGACTGAAAGAGATTTTGTTGGAATCTAACATTTCGGTCGTAGATATTGTGGGATTAGCAACGGATCATTGCGTCAAAGCCAGTGCGATTGATGCAAGAAAAATTGGGTTGCAAGTGTGTGTTCTGGATAATTTGGTTGCGGCAGTTTCTCCTGAAACAGAAGCTTCCGCCCGAGCTGAAATGAAGGAAGTTGGTGTGACTTTTGACTGATAGCCCTGCCCGCTCTTTCACTCTCGTATCTTGTCACTACGGAGACCTTTTTTGGATTAACCTTATGTTGACTCGGGTTCAAGCACTTTCTTCTGGCGCCGTTCAGAGTGCCATTGTTGTTGACCAATCAAGAGAGTCCGCAGATCAACTGAAAAAGCTGCCGTTGGTAACCGAAGTTTTGACTTTTGAGCCGGACATGGAACAGGTTGCAGTTGAGGGACATGACCATCCTGCAGCTCTTGATAGGGCGTTGCGAGAAGGCAACTTTCATACATCGCACATACTTGTGATGGACTCCGACGCTTTTCCTACTTCGAACAATTGGATTTCTAGACTTGATAACATCGCTCTTGCACTAGTCCCAGGTAGCAATACTCAAACCCATCCGTGTTTGATGACATTCCCCTCTGCTCTAAGGGAAAAGGTATGTTTCTCCGAGGATTATTTGCTTCGGTCAACACGTAAGGGGGCGCCTGACACTGGAAGGCGAGTCGGCAAACAGCTCATGGCAGCGGGAGAGGAAGTCACTTTACTTACTCCGTCGCCAGCTTTTAACGGATATCGGGGCTCCTTTTACCTCGATAAGGCCTTTTATCACCACGGTCATGGGTCTTTCGTCAGTGGCGATCATGCGCAGTACAAAGGTTTTGTTTCGGTGGCGAGCGAACGTCTCTATCGGAGAAAAGTTCTGCAAGGGAAGTTTTCACTAACCTCGTTGGATTTTTTTGCTCTGGCTACTCGACATATTTTCAGAATGCTATCCAACCGTATCCAACTTGCCATTCCAAAACTTTTTGGGCAGAACAAAGCCAACTAATCAAGAAGCTGGTTCTCAGCAAGGTCCCGATAGAGACTTGATGTCTTCAACAGCTTTTTATGGTCTCCTACCGCCTCGACTTGGCCACCACGCATAACGACTATTTGATCGCTATCGACAACGGTGGCGAGCCTGTGTGCAATCACAATCACAGTTCGTTTACTCGAAACTCGCTCGATTGCGGCTCTCATGAGCAGCTCGTTTGGACCATCCAGAGAGGAAGTTGATTCATCGAGTAGGAGTATTTGTGGAGCCTGGAGAAGCACTCGAGCTATTGCAAGGCGCTGCCTTTCACCTCCGGAGAGTAATACACCAGCCTCGCCTATTTGCGCATCCAGGGCTTTCTTGTCACGTTCCAAAACGGTTGTTAGGTTTACTTCGCCCAAAACAGAAAGCATGTCTTCTTCCGATGCTGTAGGGCATCCGAGTAGCAGATTGTCTCGGATTGTTCCGGCTAAAGCAGGGGAGTTCTGCTCCACGTACCCTATTGTCGCCCGCAGGCTTTTACGAGACACCGACCTTATGTCGTTACCGAATATTTTTATTTCACCCGACTCAGGTTCGTAAAAACGCTCTATGAGAGCGAGTATGGTGCTTTTTCCAGCACCACTTGGTCCCACTATCGCGGTTCGACTTCCGGTTGGTACCTGAAGGCTAATGTCCCGAAGTACCAACTCACTCTCTGACAAATTCGCTGAGATTTCACTTGATTTTGTGCCCTGAAAAGCTGAATTTAGGCCACCTTTCGTTTCAAAAGGATCGTTCCCAATCACCGTCTTGGGAGGGTACCGAAAACTAATCGAGTTGAGTTCGATCGCAAAATCGTCAATGCTTACCAGCTCGTCACCAGAGATTTTTAGATCCGAATCGGTCTCAGAAGGGAGCGAAACAACTTCTTGGATTCGACTAAGAGCGCCGAGAGCCTGATTAACGGAGCTCACGGCTCCGAAAGCTTGGCCCAAGGGCAAAATCATGATGAACAAAAAAAGAATGAATGCAACTAGGTCGGCGATTGGAAGTGCGCCGCTCGCAACACGTAATCCACCGACACCCAAAACCGACAGGAAAGCCACTTGAAGTGCGATTCCAGAAACCGGCACTACTAGTGCCGAAATTTTTGCAACTTTTAGTCCAAGCTTCCAAGCATCCACAGCCGCCTGTTGAACCCCCTCTACTTCGCGGTTAGTTGCATTGGAGGCTCGGACTGTTCTGATGGACGTGATCGCACGTTCAGCGCTCGCAGCAAGATCTCCTACTTTATCCTGGGCTCGTCGACTTGCCACTCTTATCCTTCGGGATACGATCACAACGGCAAGCACAGCCAAGGTTACGACGGCAGCCGTAATCAGGAATAGGAGTGCGTCGAGGTAGACCATCGCGGCAGCCGCTCCAATCAGAGTTAGAGCCCCCCCTACGGCCTCGAGAAGCCCCTGAGTAAGCACAGCGCGTAAAAGTGTGGTGTCACTTCCCAAACGAGAAACGAGATCTCCTGTTCGTCTCTGGTCAAACTCCTTAATCGGAAGATGAAGCATTTTTTTCACTAACGCCATTCGAGATGAGAGAACCACCCCTTCTCCTGTGCGTTGGAGCAGATACTGCCGAAATCCGGAAAGAACTGCCGAAAGTATTACAAGAAGCACTAGCGTCCATACAAGCATTTGCAGGGGTTGGGACGTCTGAACGGCCAAGATTACCTGACTGACAATTATTGGCTGGGCTAAGGTTGCAAACGAACCTAAGGCACTGAGAGCTATTACTGAGTAAAGGACTCTTTTGTGTTGCAAAAGGTAGGGGAGCAGTTGCCTGAAAGACGCTTTTGGAGATTTACTAATTTCATTGGCTCGCGATCTTTCTTTAGCCATGGCAAATCTTCTTTTACCCATGTTGTTATCCCTCCGAAACGTGACTCCTATTAGATTGTCACATCGACTTAGAATAGGCCCCGATGTTCGCTGCCCGGTAAACTCTTGTCCGTGAGATTTCTGCGGAGGGTTAAGGCTCTTCCCCGAAGATCAAAACTTGTTGGGGCCGCAAGGACCTTGCGTATGAAAATTGGCCACTTAGTGCGAGGAGCTAAGCAACCGGCTCCAGTTGGGAATCCCAACTATTATAAGCGCGAGTTGAACAGCTCTCTTTTGATTAGGTCCGCTGCGGGATTGCCGAAGAGAAACTTTTTGGACTCAAGTTTTGGGGAACAAAACCCAAGGATGGTGGCCGCAAAATGTTTCGATCGCTATGGTGTGTTCCCAATAAATTTCTCTTTCCCCTCAAGTCACTCGCGCAATTTGACGGCGGAGGATCGACCATATTTCTTGTCGGACACGTTTCCCGGGGTTCCACATTCTTTCAACCTTTGGAACGAATATCTCAGCGAGTATGAAAAGTCTTATTTCGCGTTATCGACCAAAAAAGGAGGTTGGGATACTTTTCGACATCTTGAGATAATTTTCTCAGGCGCCATACCGCTGATGCCCAATCTAGAAAAGTCCAGCATATTCTCGCTGTCCCACTATCCGAAACGCTTACTCTCGTCGATTCTTCAATCTCTGATCGATGAGGGGCCCGCAATTCCAGACCATCAGACACAAAGTTTCATGAGTCAATGGGCAAAACGTTATCTAACAACGAGAGCGACCGCTGAATATCTTGTCGAGGTTTCCAGATTTGCAACCGACCGGGTCCTCTTTTTGGATAAAGCGCTTGCTCTCCAAACAGATTACCTCAGTGCTTTCTCGTTCATCGGGTTAAGTGAGGTCCTGGGTAATCGGCTAGTGGCGGCATTTGAGCCCTCCTATTTATTCGACGACTTTGCGGGCGAAACCGTGCGTATGTATGGCAAAGGTTTCGGGTATTCCAAAACAATTCCGGCAATTTTTCGCAGTTCAGAGTCCTTAGATCAAGATTGCTCAGACGAAAGTCTTATTTCCTTGGCCGAGTCTGCCTCCGCAATTGTTGTCGGAAATTATGATGCCAATAGGGAGGTCTTAAGCCGGATTTTGCGGTCAGGAATTGACGAACAAAAGGTTGCTTGCATTGTCGGTTCTGATCTTGTGGCAGACTCCCAATTACTTCGAGCGGCGCGACGAAGCAATATGACCTTTTTTATAAGAGAGTTTTCATCTCAAGCATGATTTCGGAACTGGAGCGCCATAAAAAGAGCTGCTCCCGCTGCTTCGGCTCCTTTATCCTCGGCTGAGCCTGGAAGACCGGCTCGGTCTAGGGCTTGGTCTTCGCTATCAACCGTCAGAACCCCAAACCCCACGGGTTTCTTGGTTTGCAGAGCAACTTCAGTCAGGCCCAATGTCGCAGCTGAGGACACGTACTCGAAGTGGGGTGTTTGTCCACGGATAATTACTCCAAGGGCCACTGCTGCCTGAGCCCCCGATTCTAGAGCTTCTTTGCAACCTAAGGGAAGTTCAAATGAGCCCGGAACTTTCACTACGTTGAAATCTGTCTTTGCCTCCGAGAGGACCCGGGCCGCACCCTCGATCAAGGCCGTAGCGATTCTTTCATGCCACATACCCGCAATTATGGTTACCGCGAGGCCTTTTGCTTGGGTCAGTTCGAGTCCTGGAACTCCACGGGTGCTCATTCGGCTTTTTCCTCTCCGGGAATCGTAATAGCACCAGTTGCCAACTCACCCGGCAGGTGATGCCCCATTCGATCTCTCTTGGCTGCTAAGTAGGCTGTGTTGACTTCCCCAATCCCGACGACAAGCGGCTCAAGAGCGGTAACGGTAATTTCGTGCTGCTCAAGCTGTCGACGCTTCTCCGGATTATTGGAAAGGAGGCGTACAGAGGTTACCCCCGTATCTTCTAAAATAGCTGCCGCTGCTCCGTAATCTCGGGCATCTGCTGGAAGGCCGAGGGCCAAGTTGGCATCAAGAGTATCAAGCCCGACCTCCTGCAGGCGATAAGCCCGGAGTTTGTTCACAAGCCCGATTCCTCTGCCCTCGTGACCTCGGAGGTAAATTACGATACCCCCCTCTGAGCTGATTCTTTCCATTGCGGCCTGTAATTGTGGGCCACATTCACACTTTAGGGAACCCATAGCTTCTCCAGTAAGGCACTCCGAATGCAAACGCACCAACATGTTGTCTCTAGGTTCCCCTGACACTATTGCGATGTGGTCAGCCCCTGTCGCGCGATCCCGATAGGCCTTTAGCTTAAATGTCCCAAACTCAGTGGGTACCGTAGTTTCGACTTCAAAGTCGACTCTCTGGGTGATGGTTTGGCGATTTCGACGCGCTCTCGGTTCCGCGGAATCCCTCGGCCCCTCACGCTGTTTCATTAGCTCAGCGATTGTAACCACTGGGATTTGCTCGCGCTTGCCCATCTCGAGCAACCCCGGTAATCGCATAAGTTCTCCATCGTCTCCAACAACTTCGCCAATGACTGCCACCGGTTCGAGGCCGGCAAGTTCCATTAGTTCGATCGCTGCTTCAGTGTGCCCCGCTCTTTCCGTAACTCCCCCCGCAGCTGCTACCAGCGGAATTATATGACCGGGGCGGATTAGAGAAGTTGGTGAAGCTGCGGGATCTGCCAAGACACGGAGTGTTCGAGTGCGGTCTGAGGCACCAATTCCGGTGGTGATGCCGTTTGCAGCGTCGACACTTACTGTGTAGGCAGTTTTTCGTGGATCCTCGTTTTCTGAGACCATGGGGGGCAACTTGAGGGCGCTTGCCTTATCCTCTGTTATCGGAGCACAAAGATATCCGGATGAGTGCCGGATTATGAAGCCAACCCACTCGGGAGTTGCGAGTTGCGCGCTGAGGAGAAGATCGCCCTCATTCTCTCTTGCTTCGTCGTCGACCACAATTATGGGACGCCCGAGCCTGAGATGCTCGAGTGCTTCATCGAGAGTGCCAATACTCATAAAGTCACTCCATTCTCAGTAAATTCGCGAATCCGCAATACCTGTCGGGCGAGGATATCAGTTTCTACATTCACCTCATGGCCCACTAACAGGACTCCTAGAGTGGTGGATTCGATTGTTTGGGGAATCAGAGACACTTCGGCCCAGTCGGTTTCAACTGCTGAGACCGTTAGGGAGACTCCATCAATCGCAATCGAGCCTTTCATTGCGACCAGCGGAGCAATTTCTTGTTTGAGAGAAATTCGCACGACGCTCCATTCTTTTCCCGGCCGAACTTCGAGAACCTCGGAGACTGAATCGACGTGGCCCTGAACAATATGACCCCCTAGCCGGTCTCCGACCGCAACAGCCCTTTCCAAATTAACTTGGAGTCCGGGAGTCCAGGAACCGGCAGTTGAGTGGATAAGGGTTTCCTTCATGACCGCTGCCCGAAAGGTTTTGTCATCAGATTCGATTACCGAAATACAAACACCATTAGTTGAAATAGAATCGCCAACCGAGATGTCCTCCAGCACTGCTTCTGCCGAAACACGGGCAATAATCCCATCTCCGCTATCGATTATCTCTGAAATGGTTCCAATTTCCTCTATCAGTCCTGTGAACATTATTCGTTTCCTTCTTGACTAGGTCGGGCTGTGATGAAAATATCATTGCCTAGCTGCTCAACATTATTTATTTTTAGCCCAATCGCATCACTCAAAGTTTGAACTCCAATGTCGCTAATTGAAAGTACCGGACCACCCACCAGAATTGGCCCGAGGGTGATGTGTATTTCATCAACCAATCGCTCTCTTATGAAGGCACTTGCCACAGTCGGACCGCCCTCAACGTAGACGGACCGGATTTCCTTGTTGAAAAGCGAGCTTAGCGTGTCTGAAAGATTACGGTTTTTTCGATGTTCAAACCCGCCCGGATGCTTTCGAATAGCAGCCTCGCTTTTTATTTCTCGATTTCCAACCACTATTGCTCGGGGCTGGTGAGAATACAAAGTACCATCGGGATCGCGGGCAGTTAGACTCGGATTGTCAATCTCTACGGTGTTCGTTCCCACAATAATGGCATCGTGCTCCGACCGATCCTTATGGACTCGTTGGCGAGTTTCGATTCCAGTTATCCATTGACTTGAGCTATCTTTAGCAGCTGATCTTCCATCCAGAGAAGAAGCCCATTTGAGAGTGACCCACGGGCGTTGTTGCTTCACTGCCGATAACCATCGCTCGATTAGTAAGGTCCCCTCCGCTCTGAGCACTCCCTCGAATACGTCAATCCCCGCCTCGCGGAGCGAGCGAGAGCCACCTCCCGAAGTCTGCCCAGGATCAGCTACGGAGAACACCACGCGAGTAATTCCCGAACTGATTAGAGCCTCGGTACACGGACCCGTCTTACCCTCGTGAGCGCAGGGCTCGAGCGTTACGACCGCAGTCAATCCGACGCCGGATCTTGAATTTTTTTTCAGACTCTCGATGGCCATGATTTCGGCATGCGGGGTTCCCGAACCTTGATGCCAGCCTTCTGCAACCGAGTTACCTGTGTCGTCGAGAATGACGCAACCTACTCGTGGATTAGCTCCAGTTCTCGGGCCGCGGCGGGCGAGTTCTAGCGCGCGTTCCATAGCGCGTTGGAACGAATCGGTAACACTTGAACCTGCGTTCATTCAAATCACTTTCCCTGGTTAAATTTCTCCGAGGGGGCAGGTTGAATTGAGGCAGAACTTTGGTGCCAGCGCCGCATCTCCTACCATCCGGACTATAACCGTCGGTTTGGGAATTTCACCCAATCAACCGCCCAAATTTCTCTGGTCGGGTCGCGGACTTTAACCGCCGGCTCAGAATTTCACTGACCCCGGAGCACATTCACTAAACTTCACTATACGGTTTCTTACTGATAATTGGGATTTGGAGG
>MDTG01140954.1_pt1 | contig 12610 bp, 4 predicted proteins | sample 811421 | NCBI WGS metagenome assembly MDTG01 (sample SAMN05326645, study PRJNA326480) | marine metagenome | isolation source: seawater | place: Pacific Ocean: South East | collected 2011 | reverse complement strand
TTAGATTTAATTCATGACAAGCCTGCGGTTATCTTCGTCGAAGGGGAGAAGGACGTTGATAATCTCATCACCAAGGTTGGCCTGCCTGCCACATGTATAGCTGGTGGTGCTAAGGCCTTGAAGCCTCTACTCAAGAGGCAGCCTGACTTCATCCAAAAATATTTTAGTGGGTTCAAGAAGGTCTGGGTTGTACCAGACTATGACGAGCCTGGGCGTGAGTTTGCTGAAGAGATGGCTAAGAATCTCCACGGCACCACGCATGTAAAGATAATGGATTCTGAGAAACTTTACACCACGTTTTTGGAAGAGGATGTAAAGCAGGGTGCTGACCTGTCGGACGTTATCGAGAAGAGGGTCAAAATCGGGATAGACAAGGACGGTCTGTCTTCCGAGATGTTCAGTGCGCTCGAGGGTTTCTCCTCTGACTATGAGCCCGATGAAGTGGATGGTTGGTGGGAAGAACTTGAAAAGAACAAGATAGACTTCGACAGGCCACCACAAGTAGAAACCAATGACCTGCATGATACGTTTAATGGGATCATCTCAGGGCTGAGGTCTGTCAGTAAAAGCGGGAATGAATACAATGCTATTTGTCCTGCTCACGATGACAGAAGATCGTCTCTCAGTCTAGCCATGGAGGGTGGCAAGATACTCATGACCTGTCATGCAGGTTGCTCTGTTGAATCAATATGTTCTGCATTGTCGCCACCAGTTAAGGTGTACCAGTTGTTTGCCAGTCGGTCCACCGCATTGAAGGAGAGACAGAGGACTGAGATTCCAGGGCCAAGGCCTGGTGAACTAGAGCAGTTGTGCAAAAGCATTCTAAAGGCCGAGGAGCCAGATGAGTTTGACGACTCTCATCTCCCACCGATACTGCGCGAATACATCCAGGATACAAGCAGGCTGACCGAGGCAAGCGGGATCATTATCGGTGCGACCGCATTGACTGCCCTTGGTGCCCAGGCGGGATTAAACCTGACCGTCACAACACCCACCTATTTTGTTCCTCTTTACGGTAACCTCTGGTGTCTTTCAATCAGTGAGTCTGGTAGCTACAAGACCACCGCTCTGAATGTTGGGGCGCAGAGATTGAGAGAGCGAGAGGGGACACTGCTGACACAAATATCAGACGCTCGTTCTGAACTAAAGATCATGCAGGATGGTGATGCCTATGCAGATGACGATCCTGAGATCCTTGAGAAGATAGAGTTCATTGACCGTGTTAATAGTCAGCGCAGGATTATGCCTGGGAAAGCATCTTGGGAAGCCTGTATTGATCGGCTTGAGTCAACGGGTGGTGGGGTTTGGTTGCTGTCTGAGTTCGGTGCATGGTTGGCAGGGCTCGACACCAGTCACAACAAAGGATTTCGGCAGCATATTACTGAGCTATATGATGTCCCGGAATACTTTGAGGATGTGACGAGAGGGAAGGGGTCTAAGATAATCTATCGACCTCATGTTTGTATATCTGGGGTATCGACCGTGGAGTTTTTGCAGGGGATGATCGGCAAAGACGACGCGGGATCTGGGTTCCTGGCTAGATTCCTGTTGTTCAGGCCACCACCCAAGGATGTGATACCACCTGCGCTTCCGAGGATACAGACCAAGATCCAGGATCTAAATTCATACTATCTTCTGAGTGAGATATACCACCAGCTTGATGAGATGACAGTGCCGTTGGAGTACGAGTTTTCACCGGAAGCGGAGAGAGCTTTTACCCATTACCACGACTCACTCTTCAAGCGATTGCAGTCAGAATCTATCAAGGAACAGAAGGTCTTAGATCCATTTGTCAAGCGGTGGAGTCCGGGCGTTATAAAGGTTGGATTGTTATCTCAATTTTTGATAGATTCAAATACTTCACTTCTCAGCGAAGCGGCTATCATGTCTGGTGTCAGCATGTGCCTTTATGCTGAACAATGTACTCGGTTCTTGTTTAACCGGGAACTGGGTGAGTCTGATCATCAAACCAAACAACGTAGGGTTGTCGAGTATATTGCCAATAGACAGGGCAAGATACCACGGCAGAGTCTACTCGTGAGCAGGGTCCTTGATGGGGGTGTCAAGGAGTACAATTATATCCTGGAAAGCCTTGAGGAATCGGGAGTTCTTGTGGTTACCAAGACCGAGGGCAAGGTTACGAAGGGATCGGAAGTATTTTTAACTTCAACGCTAAAGGAGACAAGTGTCCAACATCCGAATACGGTTAATTGACATTCATCAGGTGGATGCACTCGATGATGCAATTGATTTTATTTTAACGTCGAAGCCGATTCCGCAAGGAATGTCGGTGGAGCATCTCAGTCAAATTCAAAAACAACTAAACTCAATACAGGAGAAGTACGATGCCGCAGAAGAAAGAAAACGTAAAGCTGCCTACAGAATACCAGAGCTTCATACATCTGTCCCGGTACAGCCGTTGGAATTATGAAGCCAAGAGAAGAGAGACCTGGACAGAGACTGTAGACAGGTACTTTGATTTCTTCGATGAGCATTTAAAGGCTCAGCATAACTGGGAGATCCCGCCTGAGTTGCGAAAAGAATTAAGGTCTGCTGTTCTCAATCAGGAGATTATGCCTAGCATGAGGTGTCTCATGACTGCGGGCCCTGCCCTGAAAAAAGAAAATGTTGCAGGGTATAATTGTTCGTACACTCATGTGTGTACACCTCAGTCGTTTGACGAGATCCTTTATGTCTTGATGAATGGTACTGGTGTGGGGTTTAGTGTGGAGAGTAAGCACGTTGAAAAACTGCCTGTCATCCCAAAGAAAATCTACAAGACTGACAGCGTGATTAATGTAGACGATAGTAAACTAGGATGGGCCAAGGCATTCCGTGAGCTCATTGCCCTGCTTTACTCAGGCCTGGAGCCAAGTTGGAACCTGGATCAGATCAGACCTGCGGGAGCCATACTCAAAACATTTGGTGGTCGTGCTAGTGGACCTGGACCTCTTGATCAGTTGTTCAGATTCACGGTGATGACATTTCAGAAAGCGGTTGGTAGGAAACTTAGCTCCCTGGAGTGCCACGATATTGTGTGCAAGACCGCCGAGGTTGTGGTCGTTGGCGGAGTCAGGCGGAGTGCTTTGATTTCGTTGAGTGACCTGGGTGACGACCAGATGCGAACTGCAAAGTCAGGCCAGTGGTGGAACAGCAACGTGCATCGTGCCCTGGCAAACAACTCCGCAAACTACCATGAGATCCCAGACATGGGGACTTTCATGAAGGAGTGGACATCACTCTATGAGTCCAAGTCTGGTGAGCGTGGGATGTTCTCGACCAAGGTTGCCAAAGAGCACGTTGACCGCACCCTAGAAGGTCGTCGGGTATCGGTAGATGATTATGGAACCAATCCATGCAGTGAGATAATTCTGAAGCATCGCGAGTTCTGCAATCTGTCCGAGGTTGTGATCAGGCCTGAAGATGGATTGAAAGATATTAGGAGGAAAGTTTCACTGGCTAGTGTCCTCGGCACCTTTCAGTCTACGTTGACCAATTTCAAGTACCTGTCCGATGACTGGAAAAACAATTGCGAAGACGAGCGATTGCTTGGTGTGAGTCTGACTGGCATCTGTGACAATGTTTTCACTGGAACCCCGTCAGTCGAGCTACAGGAACAGCTTCAGGGATGGAAATGCGTAGCAGTTGAATCCAATAGACAAATGGCAGAACAGATAGGGATTAAGCCCAGTGCTGCAATCACATGTATCAAACCGAGCGGGACTGTCAGTCAGCTTGTCAACTCTGCATCGGGCATCCACCCAAGGCATAGCAAATACTATATTAGGACAGTACGCATGGACCAGAACGATTCAATGTGTAAGTTCATGAAGGAGAAAGGCTTTCCAAATGAGCCGGATGTTACAAAGCCAGACCATACTACCGTCTTTTCATTCCCTGTGAAGAGTAGCGACGATGCGGTTCTCCGTGACGACTACACTGCGATAGAAATGATGGAGCTCTGCCTGCTTTACCAACAGAACTGGTGCGAACATAAAGCGAGTATTACCGTGAATGTCCGTGAAAACGAGTGGATGGAAGTGGGGGCCTGGGTCTATGAAAATTTCAATATGATGTCAGGTATGTCATTCCTACCGTACAGTGAGCACGAGTACGCTCAGGCTCCGTATCAAGAAGTGCCCGAAGGAATCTACCAAGAGCTACTGGATGTTATGCCTTCTGTAGACTGGATGGAACTAGCTGAGTTTGAACAGGAAGATTATACAGTTGCTAGTCAAGAACTGGCCTGCGTTGGGAACTCTTGCGAGGTGTAAATGCTAAAAGAAATTACAATTGTTGGCGGTGGATCTGCGGCTTGGATGACCGCCGCTTTTTTTCAAAACAATTTAAAACAGTACAAGCTGACAGTCATTGATAAGGAAACTCCTAGCCCTATAGGAGTGGGCGAGGGTACCCTTTTGAACTTCATAGACTTTATGTTTCAATGTGGTCTGGAGTTTAAAGACTGGTTCCCTGATGTGGACGCTACTTTAAAGTCTGGGATATTGTTCCCAGACTGGAGAGAGGAAGGTACTAAAGTCTGGCATCCCTTCCCAAATATTAATGACTACAGGGTTGACGAAGAGGGGAACTCTAGGTTTGATGTTTGGGGAGCTAGATCAAGTGGCTCTATGCCGATTGAGTTCAGGAGTTTTTGCCTACCTGAATATGAGGCTCAAGTCCTGCACAATAAAATCTACACAGGGCAAAAGACAAACATCACGGTAAATATCAATGCACTTAAACTAGCATCCAGGCTTAGAGAATATGTGAAAGATCGTGTCACATATATAGAAAGTGATGTGGTTCATGTTCATCGTAATGAAGAGGGCAATGTAACTTCTTTATCACTAAGGAACGGCAATGAACATAGCTCAGACTTTTTTATAGACTGCACTGGCTTTAAGTCTGTACTGAAAGAACCAAAGAGGGTTGATCTAATTAAGAGTGGCAGGCTCTTTGTAAATACTGCGGTAGCAGGTACGGTGCCTTACGAAAATGAGTCTGTTGAGATGACCCCTTTTGCAATATGTCCTGCTGTGGACCAGGGTTGGGTCTGGAAGATCCCCACTCAAGGGAGAATAGGATCAGGCCTTGTGTTTAACAGGGATATTACAGCCGTAGAAGATGCAAAGGTTAAATTCTCAAACTATTGGAATGGAAGGGTAAACCCTGATGATCTAAAAGTTATAGACTGGACTCCATACTATGAGAATAGTATATGGAAGGGGAATGTCTGCTCTATAGGACTTAGTGCTGGGTTTATGGAACCGTTAGAAAGCACTGGCATAGGTGGCACCATTGAATCAATCAAGGCCCTAGCTGCCTCATTGCAGGAAAGGTTCTACGATTACAAGACTATACATGAATACAACACGAACATGCACCTGTTCTTTGAAGATGTCATTGACTTTATTGCGATGCACTATTCAGAGCCAAAGCATGATAGTGCATTCTGGAACTGGGTTAGGGAAAGCTATGTCAAGACAGATAGACAATTGTTCTATGAAGACTTCATGAAAGACCCAGACAAAGGTATTGATACAACAATGTTTAGGCAGGACTATGTCTACAAGGCTAAAGTCTGGTCGCCTTTGCAATGGATTTTATGGCTGGCTCAAATAGGATACCCATTGAAAAGAAAGGGATTCTCTTCAGAGTATGTGGATGCTAGGATTCTTGAGGTCCAAGCACATGAAAGAAAACTATTCAATGAGAGCAAACCCCACCAGGACTTCATCGAGTCCTTAAACAAGGGACAATTCTTATGATAGATTGGAAAACAATATTACTATTGTCTTTCGTTGTGCTGGGGTTGGTGGCAATCCTGGCGCATCGAGAGATGACGAAACCAAAAAAGCCACCAAGGATAGAGTACAAGTTCTACAATCTTAACTTGTAATATCGATTATCTTAGGTTTCTTTTCTTCCGGGATAACCTTCTCCATCTTTATGGAGAGAATTCCGTCTTCAAGACTCGCAGATTTAACAACTACATCGTCGTGAAGTAGCCACTGCCTCATAAAATGGCGTGATGCTATCCCCCTGTGAATGTAATCTTCATTCTCAGTGGCATCCTTACGGATGTTTTCGACAGTCAGCTTGTTCTCTTTGAGCTCAACCTGAATGTCTTCCTTCTTGAATCCTGCCAAAGCAACCTCGAGCGTGTAGTTCTCACCATCACGGATCAGATTGTATGGAGGGTAGTTGGTTCTGTGTGGGGTTAGGGAGTCGAAAGCCTCGAGAGCATCGAACATCGCGTCGAAGCCCAGGCCCAGACCCCTGAAGGGATCAAGGTATGTTGACATATCTTCCTTTACAGCAAAGATTAAATGCGAGGTCCCACTATGGCAACCTCAAAACTATATTATACCAGATCAGTTGGCCTGCTTCAATTTCTCTGTTGGAAACTTTGAGGCCTTAATATAGTCCTTGAGTTTTTTCTGTCTCTCGTCCAACAGTTTTTTAAAGTATTCGCTTTTCTCACGAATTTCCTCGTTACTCTTACCCATCCTGGTCATGTCACGGAGCGTCCGTCTTGCGTAACCCATGGTCTTCAGGATCTCGGACTGCATGTACCTTGTATTCCGTGCTCGTTGTGTTCCAGGCTCGACGGGTGAGACGTTGAAGCCGACAGTTTGTGAGATGCCTTGGGCTATAGTTTTCATGGGCTCCCCGTACCTGTTGAGTTCCCCGTCCATTGTCTGGCGTAGCCTGTTGAGCGCACCGTAGTCTGTGTGCAGGAACGGTGGCATCATGAGATTGTAGACGTACTTCAGTGCGTCCTCGACTTGTTGATCTTTGCTATCCAGTTTGTTTACTACTGGTCTCCTTGTAAACGGATCAACTCCTGTACTGATTACAGCAATGATTGATGCTACTGGGCCTCCGAGCAATCCAAGTGTCTGCATGATAGCCATGGGGTCATCCTGTGCTTCCGATGCAATCTCTGTAAACATACCCCATGGGTAGAGGTATGCGAGATCCAGGAACTGAGGCCTGCCAAATTTATCCAAGTATGGTAAGGGCATGATGTTCCCTGCATACCGCTTCTCCCTCATGTATTCCTGGAGAGACATCATTAGACCTTCGTATTCTTCATCGTCAAGGTCGTGAGTGTCTTTAAATAAAGCGGCCATAGCATAGGGCAGTGCGAAGTATGGTGCGAACCTCCAGGGTCTGGTCAGTGCAGTCTCTACTAAGAGAGGAAATACTTTGGTCGTGTAGGTGATAAATGGAGCACCGACGATTGCATTTCTGATTGTCTTGACCGAGGGCTTCACCAAACTGTAATCGAATAGCCATTTCTCTGCGTGGTCTGCGGCTTCCTGTGGTGTCATACCCTTGTCGATGTTGTTCATGTACATCATGGTCTTACCCAGTGAATCAACCATACCGTATTTGTCACTGGTCCAGTCCTGTGCTGTAGTCAGTAGCTCTTTAGCTAGAAAGAATGCCCTGAATGGAGAACCTTTTCTCTGTGTGCGGTTTAAGAAGTTTTCATATTCCTTCTCTATCTTGCCAAGCTCAACCGATGCAAACGTGGAAGAGGTCAAGCCAAAATCTTTTACATCGTCATAAATAGACCTCTCACCCTTCCATGTCTTAATCATCTCACCCGTAGCCGCACCCAGATAATATGGGATCTTAGCCATGTTCATACCACCAATGTTCATGAACACTAGGTTGGATGAGAAGTTACGGACCCAAGCTGCTGGAAAGTTTGCGGTAACTTTGGACCATTTGAAGAACCGGCTTGACTTGCCAAGGAATCCACCCTCACCGATGATAGCTTCGGCGGCATTCTCTGGCTTCATCATCTTCAGAGACCCAACCAGATCATCGTAGATTTCTTTCTGCACTACCATGCCACGGAGTTTGCCGTACCGTGCGTTGTTTGGGATCTGCATGTAGTCAGATGGGATGATCACTCTTCCTATTGCCTCGTCAGCGACACGGTTCATGTCAGCCACAAGGTCGGCTACGATTTGGCCATTCTCCTTGCTTTCTGATCTGACCTGTGGGTAGATAGTCTTGAAGATACGGTCAGCCTCAGCTTTCAACCCATACCCAGACATCTTTCTGGACTTCAAGGTCTTTAGCTTGTCTCGCATCATCTGTCGTTCCTTGACCATGGCAGTCAGTTCTTTAGACTGCATCTTGTCCTTGGCCCTGAGAACCTCCCTCTCTTTTTTAATATCCTGGTTTAAGGTTTCAATGTAGTCTTCCAGGTCTGCCCGTGTTGCTTCCGTCCTCGCAAGTTCGTCAGTCAACTCCATACCGAGTGGGCTATCTCCTGCTATCCTAGCGATAGCTTTCACAAAGTCATACTCGACAACAGACTCAGGTAACACCCAGTTAAAACCATTCTCCTGACTGGTGTTGACCATCTCGGTAAACATATCAAGCAGGGCTATGTCCCTTCCCGGCTGTATCATAGCCTTACTCGCAAGGAATGCAGGGTCCTTCACTTCACCCTTGACAAAATCTGCTACCGACTTGTCTACATATCCTCTGCGCTTGAGGTAGTCCATGTTGGAAACCTTGTTGGATTGCCCCCTCTGTATCGCATAGCGGTCATTGTCGTCCAGTAGATACTGGAGATAAAGTTTTGGTAGGTATCCGTCTCCATACTTATCCAAGGCCTGTGGTGGTAACAATCCCCTGTCTACTAATGCCTCACCAACTTCTAAAATTGCAGCCTTGGCTTCTTTAGCCGCAGCCCTTTCCTTCAGGTCAGGGATGGAAGACGCATCACCTCCTTTCGTAGTCAGATACTTGTAAATTAAATCAGGGCTTTTCGTCTTAACCAAAGCCTTGTAAATTTTTGCACCTGCTTCTTCTACACGAAGAACTCTACCACGGGTCCGACGACGTATGTCACGGAGCACTTCAGGTTTGTCCACCTTGCCAAATGGCTCGACAATCCTGGTAACAATATCGCTAATCTTACGACCACCAGGCAGTTCAACATCCTGGTCAAGTGGCCTGGTGAATATTGACTGGCTGGTTGCCCACTCAGCCTGTCTTAGTTGTGCGTTGTTGAAGTCAGCCTGATGTCTGGAGTCAGTGGTCAGCGTGTTGACCATTTGGCTGAATGAGACTGGTGTGTGACCGGATGACCACTCGGCCTCTATCTTGGATAACTGAGCTCCTGGAATATTAAATTCTTGGAGACTTCCTGACAAAGACCTAAAAGCATTTGCTCTGGTTTTCCCCTCAAACTCTCCTTTAAAGTATCCAGGCCTCTCCAATCTATTTTCCCAATCTGTAAACATGTCCTCCGCTTTAACAGCAGGGGCTCTGTAATCCCTGTCTTTAGAGTCAACATCGAGGCTTTCATCGTATGTAGCAAGGACCTTACCTTTTAGTAAAAATTTATAAGCCTCATGAACAGGGACTCCAGCTTGCTGTGCAGTAAGTGTTCTGTTTTGCTTCGCATCAAGTTCAAGTAATCCAACAGGGGTTCCAACTTCTTGATCCTTATAGACTGCCGCTTTCTCCCATATAGGCCTGTGGGCTGCTGCCACATGTGATGGGTTTTTGACATCACCAAACCAATTACCACCAAGCTGTACAATTAGTTTTTTCCTTTCGTCGAAAGGCGTTTCCATCATTGCTCTTTTGAACAAAGACCAGTTGTCTTCGCCCTTATGCTTCAATCTCTGGCTGTTCATCCTTACCTGGAAAGAAGCATACATTTTTTCTGTTGCACTTAACCCTGCTTCAGGCTTGTCTGTTCGGAACAGTTTAGATGGAGCACCTCTTCCTCTAGTTTCTGAAACCAATTGATTGCCTAACGGAACTACCATTTCACCAACAGTTTCCCCGTACATATTGGGATCTGGGACCAGTGATATTTTTTTACCCATCATCCCATCTATGGCATCGTTTATTTTATTTCTATCGAACTTCCCATTTCTTATCCCATCGTCAGTTTCCATGGACCATATTCTAAAGTAAGCCTTGTTGCTGAGTAATTGGTCTGGCGCACCAACAACCACAACAACATGTCTTATACCACGGCTAACCATATTGAGAACACCAGAAACTATGCTACCTCCCTCTGTAGCCCAAACAATCCTCTGATTTGGATTATTCATCATTGTTGTATAGCCCATGCCACCACGCATCCAGTACCCTCTCTTCCCTGTTGTTGGGTGGACATCGGGCCAAATTTTACTGGTCTGATCTTCTGCTTCATAGAATCCAGTCGCGAATCTATCGGACACTGAGGCAAAGAATTCTTTATCCTTGATAACCTGTAGATTGACTGACTCGCTGAACTCTGATGAAAAATAATCTACATCTGCCTGTGAGAACTTTCCTTGAGCTACGGGTGTTCCATGTTGTATTCTGGATTCTGAAAGATCCCAGTCAACCATGGTTGCTTCAATCGGGTCGTTCCTGAAGTAGGCCAAGACCTGCTGGTTGGCATCCCTCCACATGGCCTCGTAAGCGGCTGGTCGGAATCTTTCTGTAGACTCACCCATCACCGCATCTGCCCGTGTCAGGGCCTTGCCAACATCCCAGAGCCAGTGGTGCATGACATGGTAAAAGTAGTCAGGCGGGACATCCTTGAAGATGTTGGGGTCTCTAGCATCTACATCCTCCCTTATATCGTCAAAGGCCTTCTTGATTGTGTCTCTGTAGTGAGCAAAAAAACTCTTGCCCGAAGCTGTCGCATCAAGTCCTAGTTCAGGTATGCTTGACAGCTTGTCTTGTTGTAGCTTGAGGGACCACCACTTGAGGTCAACCCTCCAGGTGTTCGCAACTGGCTTACCAGTAAGAGGTGAGGTAACAAGATCGGTTGCTGGGCTACCCGCAATGTGTGTGTTCAGTTCAATAGCATCGATAGTCGGGGCATCACCCAGGCCGAGGAAGTGCTTGAAGAATGCCTGCTTAGCCTCTGCAATCCCATAAAGTTTCTGCGCGAAGTTACCCAGGTCAGCCGCCAGGTCTAGCCTTAGTTTTACCGCCATGTCATCGTTGCCCTGCAAGTCTTTTGGATCAAGGTCAACAATGTGGTTCTTGACTATCTGGTTGAACTGCTCCGTGTATTCGGTCAGGTCTCGCAAACCAGCCTTCTCGAACTCACCGTTCTTCATTCTCTGTGCTGGCTTCAGCAACTGGTTTAGCCTGTCGTCACCGAAGGCCATTCTGACATTGGCTAGTTTTCTCCACTCCTTCAGGTCAAACTCACCCTTCTCTATTCCATCTAGCAGAGCCTGCCCAGCATCCGTTGAGAAGTAGTAAGCCACCGCATCCTCCATCCTGGGCTTTCCCCCGGTGGTTGCGTATTCCTGGGGTACCCAAACCGCTCCAGTCTTTTCGTTTGGTGCTACTTGCCCAGCAGGGTTTCTAAACCAAAGCGGTAGTTCCTCAAATTGTTTCCTGGCATTCTTCTCTGTTTCTTTTCTATCTTTTTCTAGCTTCGCATCAAAGCCTTTGAACTCTGCCTCAGCCTTCTCAAGAGATTTCTTTTTCTTTGGCAGGGTTGTTTCTCTAATCTTTTTCTTTTTTGCCTTAACCCTGTCTGGCTTGAACTCTGCCTTGAGCTCCCCCTTGCTTGTGTACTGGGGTTCTTTTCCAGCAAATTGATCAGTAAGAGCTTGCTCCAGATCGGCTATTTCTTCTTTATATTTATCGATCTTCTTTTGTAGTTCTGGCTTCTTGACGTTGTTGACGTTGGCTACATAAGTCTTACTGCGGAGGGATCTTGTGTAGTGTGCCATACCTGCGTACTCTTTCCCGTCAATCTTCAGAACCCATTTGCCCTTTTTGTTTTTAATTATTTGAGGTGCAGACTTTGCTGTGTACTGGAACCCTTCTTTCTTCTCACCATTGGTTGAGTAGTTGGGTGTCTGGGATGCCTCTTTCCAGGAGACAGTTCTTGGGTACATTACACCGTCTGATATTTGAGCGTACTGCATGTCGCCATTGGGACCCTCTCCATTCCATGGGACATTCACAACCCACAACGGTGACTCGTTGTACCATTCTGCAACCTTGTCTTCAGTCAACTCTCCGTTTAACTCCTTCTGCCCTATGTTCGCCTCACCATCAGTCCAGTCAGCAGCGTTCATGTACTCGACAAAAGTTTGCAAGTCGGCAGGCTTGGCTCCATCCTTTGCAGTCTTCGCTTTCTTTACACCACCTGAAAAGTTGTAAACAGTCCAAGGGTTGTTAGCATCCGCACCCTGGCTTGCCAGTGTCATGACTACAGACTTGGCAATATCTCTCGGGGTCATCTGGCCATTCATCAGTTTTTCTCTCTGCATTTTCATAAACTGAATTATGTGGCCCAGATATGGGACAGCATCCCTTCCTCTTCCTCCGGGCTGTAGGCCAAACATGTCTCTTATCTTCTGCCAGTTGGTCCAGATCCTACCCTTGTAAAGCAACTTGGCTGCTCTCTTGCTTAATTCTTTGAAGTCTTTTTTACCCTGCTCCATCATTCTTTGTTTATAGGCAGAGTCGCTTTCACCTTTTTTCTTCTTGAGAGATGCTGTTGTTTTAAGGCCAAGACCTGTTATTGCAGAGCCCTTACCTCTTCCACCTGCGCCTGTGCTTTCATCGTCTGCACCCTTACCATAACCACCTCTAGCAG
>MDTG01425183.1_pt1 | contig 12611 bp, 8 predicted proteins | sample 811421 | NCBI WGS metagenome assembly MDTG01 (sample SAMN05326645, study PRJNA326480) | marine metagenome | isolation source: seawater | place: Pacific Ocean: South East | collected 2011 | reverse complement strand
TTTCGCCAAAAAACCGCTTTATCAAATATTTCTAATTCTTTACCTGGATAATCCATTATTTTAATTTAAAGATATACATAAATTATCAATTTAAAAATATGAAAAAAATTTTATTTTTGTCAATATTTTTTTTAATATCGGCATTCATTGGCTATGAGAATCCAAACTTAATTGAAGAGCCTAAAAAGTATGTCAAATATTATTTAAAAAGCTTGAATTTAATCAATAATTTTGCTGTCGATAAATTAGAAATAAAGGAAGTGGAAAGTGAAAAACTTAAAATTGAAGATGACAATAATATAATCGTTGAGGGCAATTCATTTAATTTAAATCTAGAGAAAAGAATTAATTTTGACGGAAGAACAGCAGGTTTTTTCATTGATAATCTTAATGATAAAAAATTTGATTTCGATATTTTCTTGCAAAATGGATTGAATATAAACAATAACTTTACAGAAGAGATTTTTCTTCCAAAAGATATTTCATTTGAACAGAATGGTGGATTAAAGTCTATCTTTAAAGTAAATAAAAAAAAATTTGCTTTAACTTCAAATAAAAGAAATGATTGTGCCTACGCTACGATATATGAAATTGAGACACAAAATATTCTTTTAAAAACTAAATGTTTACCGGATGGTAAAAATGTAGATTTTAATGGCTTAGGAGGAGCTGTCATTGAGAAGGGAAATTATATTTATCTTTCTATAGGAGCACCAGAGTGGGACTCAAAGGAAATAAGTGCTTTGGCACAAAAAAAAGATTATTTATACGGTAAAATAATAAGAATTAAAAAAGATAATTTTATTAATAATTCTGAGATAGCAAGTGATATCGATATTTTTACTTATGGCCACAAAAATCCTCAAGGCCTAACTTATAGTGGTGAATACATTTTTTCTATAGAACATGGTCCTCAAGGGGGTGATGAAATTAATATAATTAGAAAAGAAAAAAATTATGGATGGCCAAAAGTATCCTATGGAACTGAATATAATAACGGGAAAAGCTACAAAAAGTTTAATCAGAGATTTGAAAAACCATTATTTACTTTTTTACCGTCAATCGCACCATCCTCAATGAGTAGATGCCCAGATAACTTAAATAAATATTACTCTGACGATATTTGTTTAATGTTTTTAACATTAAGAGAAATGTCTCTTTATGTATTATTGATAGATAGATCAAAATTAAATGTTATTTCACATGAGAAATTTAAAATTGAAGAAAGATTGAGACATTTTGGGAAAAAAAATAATAAGCTTTACGTAAAAGATGACACTTTTTTTATTTCAGCTGACAGTACAGGTATTTTTAGTGCAACATTCGATAATTTTAGATGATAATCAAATTTAAATTTTTTTCTTTAATACTTTTGCTTTCGTTGTTTGCTATATCAGTCAATTATTATTATGGGTCTATCGGTGTACTGCCCATAGATACATTTGCTCATTTTGATACTGGCTATAGAATTACGAAAGGAGAAATTCCTTTTGTTGACTATTGGACTATAAGCGGTCCATTTATAGATTTTTTACAAGCCTTTTATTTTTGGATATTTGGTGTGAGCTGGAAAAGCTATATGCTCAACAGTTCAATATTGAATTTAATATTAACTTTAGTGAGTTTCTTCTTCTTTAAAAAAATTGGATTAGCTAACGGGTATTCTTTTTTTTATTCGATTTGTGTAGCAATTTTAGCAAACCCTTCAATGGGAACACCTTTTCCTGATCATTATTCAACTTTTTTTTCACTCTTCGCAATTATATCCTTCATATACGGAATACAAACTGAAAATAAAATTTATTGGTTTTTAGTACCAATATTATTTTTTATTGCATTTTTTTGTAAACAAACTCCATCCGCCTACATAATATTAGTATTTTTGTTTAATTTCTCAATTTATTTGTACTTAAAAAAGAATTTATATTTTTTAACTCCAGTCATTTTTGGATCAATTTTCTCAATTACTTTGTTAATGCTGTTTATTTGGTTATTTAATGTTGATTTGAACCAATTTTTAAAACAATATTTTCTTTACCCCCAAACAATTGGTGCAAGTAGATTTGAAGAGTGGGAGTTAAGTTTTAATAAAGCAGTTTCAACTCTAAAATTTTTGCATTTAACTATTTTACCATTAATATTTATTTTCTTAAAGAATCTATTCTTAAAAAAAAATTACACTTATGAAAATGATTTTTTTGTAAATTTAAATTTAATTTTGTTCTCGATATTTCTTATAATTCATCAGTGGTTAACACTTAATTTTATTTTTATCTTTTTTTTGATACCTTTTTTATGTGCAATTATTCAAAGCAATATTGAAAAACTTAATGTCAAGAAATGGCTAAAATTTATCTTAATTTTATTTTGTCTATTAGTAACAATTAAATATCATTTTAGATTTAATGAGGAAAGAAAAATGTTAGATCTTGAGAATACCGACCTATCAAATTATTTTGAAACTGAAAAAATAGATCCAAAACTAAAAGGTCTTAAATGGATTACAAGAAAGCATTCTTTTGATCAAAAAATTGAAATAAATAAAATACTAACTTTCAAAAAAATTTTACAGAATGAAAACAAAAAAACGATGTTCATATCAAATTATCAATTTTTTTCATCAATTTTAAATAAATCTTTATCTTCACCAAATAGGTGGTATGGTACTCCTGTGGCACACCCATCTGAGTTGAATCCATATTATAATGAATACTTACTTTTTAATTACGATAAAATTTTAAAAAAAAAGATTGAAGTAATTTATGTTGATATAAGTTTAGGAAAATATCATTTACAATTATTTGAAGAAATATTTAAAAGATTGCCAGCTGATTGTGCAGATTTTAATAAAATAGAAGATGTTTTGTATAAGTTCGACATTTCATCATGTCATAACTAAGATTGTAAAATTTATCAAAAGTTAATATAAGTACTTTCTAAATGAATATTCATGAACACCAAGCTAAAGAAATCTTAAAAGAATTTGGAGCGCCCGTTTCTAATGGAGTAGTAATATTTTCTACTGATAAAATTAATGAGGAAATCAAGAAATTAAAAAGTAAAGAGTACGTTTTAAAAGCCCAAATCCATGCAGGAGGAAGAGGAAAAGCTGGTGGCGTAAAACTTGTAAAGAGTATAGAGGAGTTAAACCTGGAGGCAAAAAAAATGATGGGAAAAACTTTAGTTACTCATCAGACTGGACCCGAGGGAAAAGAAGTTAAAAGACTATATATCGAGGAAGCTTCAAATATCGAAAAAGAATTTTACCTTTCTTGTTTGATAGACCGAGAAACTTCAAAAATCGCGTTTATAAGCAGTACAGAGGGCGGGATGGACATTGAAAAGGTAGCTTCAGAAAATCCTGATAAAATTATTACAAATAAGTTAGACTTTAAAAAAGATGGCCCATCAGAGTTGGAAATTGAAAAAATTTTGGAAATATTTAAATTCGAAACTGAACAAAAGGAGACAGCAATAAAATTAATTAGATCTCTTTATAAAATAATCTTAGAGAGGGATGCAAGCCTTATTGAAATAAATCCACTTATAATTACAAAAGAAAAAAAGTTAATATGTTTGGACGCTAAGATGAATTTTGATGATAATGCAATTTTTCGTAGACCGGAAATATTAGCATTGAGGGATTTAAACGAGGAAGATCCAGCAGAAATAGAGGCAAGTAAATACGATTTAGCCTATATCAAACTTAATGGTTCAATTGGATGCATGGTTAACGGAGCCGGTTTAGCAATGGCTACTATGGACATAATAAAGCTTTATGGAGAAGAGCCAGCTAATTTTCTCGACGTAGGTGGTGGAGCGACAAAAGAAAAGGTAAGCGCAGCTTTTAAACTAATTCTCTCAGACAAAAATGTTAAAGGCATTTTGATAAATATATTTGGAGGTATCATGAGGTGTGATGTTTTAGCCCAAGGAGTAGTAGATGCCGCTAAAGAAATAAATTTATCCGTACCTTTAGTCGTTAGGTTAGCAGGAACCAATTTTAAAGAAGGAAAAAAAATCTTAGATAAGTCAAATCTAGAAATATTATCAGCTTCAGATTTAAATGATGCCGCAAAAAAAATTGTTGAGGCAATTAGATAATGTCAATATTGGTTAATAAAAATACAAAAGTTATTTGTCAAGGTTTTACTGGCAAACATGGCACATTTCATTCTGAACAAGCTTTGAAATATGGAACTAAGCTTGTGGGTGGTGTAACGCCAAAAAAAGGAGGGCAAAATCATTTGGAATTGCCAGTATTCAATACCGTCCAAGAAGCAAAAATAAAAACCTCAGCCGACGCTACTATGATTTATGTTCCACCAAAATTTGCAGGAGCTGCAATAATTGAAGCTATAGAAGCTAAAATAAAATTAATTGTATGCATTACAGAGGGAATACCTGTTGTAGATATGCTCAAGGTAAAAAAATTTTTAAGTAATAGTACTTCAAGATTAATAGGGCCTAACTGCCCAGGTATCATTACACCAGATGAATGTAAAATTGGCATTATGCCAGGGAACATTCATAAAAAAGGATCGGTAGGAATAGTTTCAAGATCAGGTACATTAACTTATGAGGCTGTAGCACAGACTTCTGCAAATGGAATGGGTCAATCAACGTGTATTGGTATCGGTGGAGATCCCATAAATGGAACAAATTTTATTGACTGTCTAGAACTTTTTTTAAAAGACGATGAAACTAAATCAATAGTTATGATTGGAGAGATAGGCGGCTCGGCTGAGGAAGAAGCTGCAGAATTTTTAAAAAGAGAAAAAATTAAAAAGCCAATGGTTGGTTTTATTGCTGGTTTAACTGCTCCCCCTGGCAGAAGAATGGGACATGCGGGTGCCATTATTTCTGGTGGCAAAGGAGGGGCTGAAGATAAAATAGAAACAATGAAATCAGCAGGAATCACGATTTCGAAATCACCGGCAGATATAGGAAAGACTCTTTTTCAGAAACTTAATGGTTGATTTTTACAAATTTATGTTAGAATAAATTTCTGATGTCATCATCTAACAACAATACTATATATAAAAAAACATCCTTCCTCGCTGGAAATAATTCAGAGTTTATAAACGAATTTTATGCAGATTATATTTCAGATCCAAACTCTTTACCATCTGGTTGGAAACAATTCTTTGACGGTTTAAGCGATAATGAAAAACTTGTTTATGATAACCTTAAAGGACCTAGTTGGGGTCCAAAGAAAAATATTAAAAGACCATCAACTAAATTAGATGAAAATAAAATTGATAATAATAATTCTAAAGACGTAAATTTAACTTCTGTAAAACAAGCATCAAAAGATTCAGTGAGAGCTATTATGCTTATAAGAGCTTATAGGATCAGAGGACATCTGATTGCTAATTTGGATCCGTTATCTATTCAAAAAAAAGAAGAACATCCTGAATTAAAACCAGAAACTTATGGATTTTCAAAAAGTGATTACGATAGAGAAATTTTTTTAGACGGTGTACTTGGACTTCAGTATGCCGATTTAAACCAAATCCTAAAAATTTTAAAAAAAACTTACAGCTCTAATATTGGTTATGAATTTATGCATATGGGTGATCCCGAGGAAAAATCGTGGATTAGAGACAGAATTGAGGGACCAGAAAAAAACATAACTTTTACAGACAATGGAAAAAAAGCAATTTTAAATAAGATTATTCAAGCTGAGGGATTTGAAAAATATTTGCATGTGAAATTTGTTGGAACAAAAAGATTTGGTTTAGATGGTGGTGAGTCATTAATTCCAGCATTAGAGCAAATAATTAAAAGAGGCGGTAATTTAGGAGCTAAAGAAATTAAAATTGGAATGCCTCATAGAGGTAGACTGAATGTTTTAGCAAATGTTATGGGGAAACCTTTTAAAGCAATTTTCAATGAGTTTTTTGGAAAGACGGCAACTACAAACAAGGATTTTGAAGGAGACGTCAAATACCATCTCGGTGCATCTTCAAATAGAGAATTTGATGGAAATTCAGTTCATATAAGTTTAACAGATAATCCATCGCATTTAGAGGCAGTAAATCCAGTTGTACTTGGGCAGGTTCGCGCTAAACAATTTTTTCATAAAGATAAAGAGAGAAAAAAAGTAATTCCTGTTTTAATGCATGGGGACGCAGCTTTTGCAGGACAAGGTATTGTAGCAGAATGTTTTGCCATGTCAGGTTTACCCGGACATAATATTGGAGGAACAATACATATAATTGTCAATAATCAAATTGGATTTACAACTGCACCAAGATTTGCAAGATCTTCACCATATCCTTCAGATGTTGCTAAAACCGCTCAAGCACCAATTTTTCATGTAAACGGAGATGATCCAGAAGCAGTAGTTCATTGCGCTAAAATTGCTACGGAATATAGACAAAAATTTAACAGAGATGTTGTTATAGATATGGTTTGCTACCGAAGGTTCGGACACAATGAGGGAGATGAACCTTCATTTACTCAACCGATTATGTATAAAAAAATTAGATCACACCCTACAACTCTATCAATTTATGGAAAGAAATTAAGTCAAGAAGGACTAACTTCAGAAACAGATTTATTAAAAGAAAAGACAAACTTTAAAAATTTTTTAGAAAAAGAATTTAAGTTATCTAAAAATTATAAATCTGAGTTGAAATGGTTTGATGGTGCCTGGTCTAGATTTAAACCTGGATTAGGAAAAGATAAAAGAGGTGTTAGTGGTGTAGACAAGAAAAAAATATTTGAAATTGGTAAAAAAATTTCAAGAATACCGCCAGATTTTAATGTTCATAAGACTTTAAAAAAAATTTTTGACTATAGATTGAACTCTATTATCGAAGGAAAATCCATTGACTGGTCAACTGCAGAAAGTTTAGCTTTTGGAACTTTGCTAACAGAAGGTTTTTCAGTGAGGTTATCTGGTCAAGACTCTGGAAGAGGAACTTTTAGTCAGAGGCACGCCGTGCTCAGAAATCAAGAAAATCATGAGCGGTATATTCCCTTAAATAATATATCTAATTATCAAAAAAATTTTGAAATTATAGATAGTTTGCTCTCCGAATTAGCAGTTCTGGGCTTTGAATTTGGATACTCAATATCTGAACCAGAAACACTAGTTTTATGGGAAGCACAATTTGGTGATTTTGCGAATGGTGCTCAAATCGTTATTGATCAATTTATTTCTTCAGGTGAGTCAAAGTGGGGAAGAGCAAGTGGACTAGTTATGTTACTACCCCATGGGTACGAAGGACAAGGGCCAGAACATTCGTCTGCAAGACTTGAGAGGTTTTTACAATTATGTGCTGGCGAGAACATTCAGGTAGTTAATTGTACAACACCATCAAACTATTTTCACGTATTAAGACGACAAATGCATAGAGAGTTCAGGAAACCACTCGTAATAATGACTCCAAAATCTTTACTAAGACATAAAAAATGTGTTTCAAATATTTCTGAATTCTCAAAAAAAAGTACTTTTCATAGAATTTTAGAAGATGATGCTTATTCTAAGATAAATAACCTGCTAGAACTTAAAAAAAGAGATAATGAAATTAAAAAAGTAGTAATGTGTTCCGGAAAAATTTATTATGATTTGATAGAAGCAAGGGAAAAATTTAAAAATAATAGTGTAACATTTGTAAGAATAGAGCAACTCTACCCATTTCCAGCTAAAACTTTAGCAAATGTTTTAAAAAGATACACGAAGGCAAAATTCATTTGGTGTCAGGAAGAACCTCAAAATATGGGTGCATGGAATACGGTCAGAAATTATATAGACCGAACTCTTGAGATAGTAGATTTTGGTGATAAATCAGTTGAATATGTTGGTAGAAAAGCATCTTCGTCTCCTGCGACGGGAAATTTAAACAAACATCTTGCACAACAAAAAGAAATATTAGAAAACATACTTAAAGATTAAATGGCAGAAAAAATTACAGTCCCAACACTTGGTGAGTCCATAACAGAAGCTACAGTTTCTAAATGGCTAAAATCAAAAGGGGAAAAAGTGACCGCTGATGAACCGCTTGTGGAGTTGGAAACGGATAAGGTAAACGTAGAGGTGCCTTCACCAACTAACGGAGTATTAGGAAATATATCAGTAAAAGAAGGAGAAACCGTGAGTGTTGGCTCTCAGTTAGGAACTATTGAAGACTCCTCATCAAATTTTGTAAATAATGCCAAAGAGGTGAATGACTATAACCCACCAAAAAAAATGAAAGAAAAAAGTAATCCAAAAATTTATGAGGAAGAGAAAGTTATAAAACCAAAAAAGATAAAAGAGAAAAAATTAGATGAGCCAAAACTTATTTTAGAGGAGGAGGAACCATTAATTTTAGAACAGACTTACGATGAGAAAAAAACACAAAAGGTTTCAAAGCAAATTTCACCGGCAGCAAGAAAAATGGCTAGTGAAGCCAAGGTCGATCTTAGCTCAATAGAGGGATCAGGAAAAAATGGTGTTATTTTAAAAGAAGATATAATGAGCTTAATGGGATCTAAGCCATCTCCATCTGAAAGAAAAATACAACATGGTCCAGAAGAGAGAGTTAAAATGACTCGATTAAGGTTGACTATTGCAAAAAGACTTAAAGAGGCACAAGAAAATGCTGCAATGCTTACAACTTTTAATGAAGTTGACATGAGTGAAGTAATGTCAATGAGAAATCAATACAAAGATGATTTTCAAAATAAATATGGAGTAAAATTAGGCTTCATGTCTTTTTTTGTCAAAGCTTGTGTAATAGGATTAAAAAACTACCCAGCCATAAACGCAGAGATTCAAGGTGAGGAAATAGTCTATAAAAATTATTACAACATAAGTATCGCTGTAGGAACAGATAGAGGCTTAGTAGTTCCAGTTCTTAGAGAAACAGATGAAATGTCTTTTGCTGATATTGAAAAAAATATCGGTGAGCTTGGAAAAAAAGCAAGAGATGGAAAGATCACTATAGATGATTTACAAGGTGGAACTTTTACAATTACAAATGGAGGTATTTATGGATCAATGCTTTCAACACCAATTTTAAATCCACCACAATCTGCAGTACTTGGAATGCATAATATAATTCAAAGGCCTTTTGTTGTAGATGGGAAAGTGGAGGTGAGACCAATAATGTACTTGGCTTTATCTTATGACCATAGAATAATAGATGGAAAAGAAGCAGTATCTTTTCTTAAAATAGTAAAAGAGTCTTTAGAACAACCAAAAAGACTTTTTTTAGATATTTAACAATGGAAAATAATTTTGATCTAGTAGTAATTGGCGGTGGACCAGGAGGATACGTTTGTGCAATAAGGGCTTCGCAACTTGGGTTAAAGACTGCGTGCGTTGAGTCAAGAGGAGCTCTAGGAGGAACTTGCTTAAATGTAGGATGCATACCATCAAAAAGTTTATTAAATTTGTCTGAAAACTTTAATAAAGCTAAAAAAGATTTTAATAAGCAAGGGATTGAAATTGAGGGTATTAAACTTAACATCGAAAAAATGATGTCGAATAAGAATAAGTCAATTCAAGTTCTTACTAAAGGAGTAGAATTTTTATTTAAAAAAAATAAAGTAACGTATTTTAAAGGCAAAGGAGTTCTTCTTTCCAAAAATGATATTGTTGTTTACGAAAGCAATAACAAAAGAACTAACATAAAATCTAAAAATATTGTAATCGCCACTGGTTCGACAGTAACTTCGTTACCTGGGATTGAAATCAATGAAAAAAATATTGTTTCTTCAACTGGTGCCTTATCTTTTGACAAAGTCCCACCTAAATTAGCTGTAATTGGAGGTGGTTATATTGGTCTAGAAATGGGATCTGTTTGGTCAAGATTAGGGTCTGATGTAACAGTCATAGAATTCTTAGATTTCATAACTCCTGGAATGGATAGAGAGATATCAAATGAATTTCAAAAAATATTATCCAAGCAAGGAATTAAATTTAAAATGGGATCGAAAGTTGAGTCAGTTAAAGACCAAGGTAACACTGTTTTAATCTCTTACACAAATGTTAAGAATTCAAAAAAAGAAGTTTTAGAAGTCGATAAGGTTTTGGTCTCTGTTGGAAGAAAACCTTACACAGAAGGGTTAAATCTTTCAAAAGTTGGAATTAAAAAAGATAGTAAAGGTAGAATAGAAGTGAATAATAAATTGCAGACCTCGGTAAGCAATATTTATGCTATAGGAGATGTAATCAAAGGTCCAATGTTAGCTCATAAAGCCGAGGAGGAAGGCATTGCGGTTGCAGAAATATTAGCAGGACAAGCTGGACACGTAAATTACGATGTAATTCCTGGAGTTGTTTACACATCTCCAGAAGTGGCTACAGTTGGTAAAACAGAGGAGCAATTAAAAGAGGAAAATAAATCTTACAAAATAGGAAAATTCCCTTTTCTTGCTAATTCTAGAGCTAAAGTTAATAATGAAACAGAGGGTTTTGTTAAAATACTTGCTGACAGTAAAACCGATAAAGTTTTGGGAGTACATATCATTGGGCCGCATTGTGGTGATATGATAGCAGAAATGGCTTTAGCTATGGAATTCGGTGCTAGCGCCGAAGATATTGCTAGAACCTGTCATGCCCACCCAACACACACTGAGGCAATTAAAGAGGCGGCTTTAGCTGTTGATAAAAGACCAATTCATTTCTAAAAAATAAAAATTCAACTACTATAAAATAATGAGAGCGCAAGTTTTGCTACCTAAGATATTTGATTACTCATTTACTTACGATACCAACAAAAAAAAACTTAACTTAGGAGATGTGGTAGAAGTCCCGTTTGGTAAAAACAAAGAAATTGGCGTTATCTGGCCGGGGGAAAGTCGTAAATTAAAAAAGATCAAAATTAAAAACATTAACAAAAAGATAAAAAAATTTTCATTAAATAGAAACTTAATAGACTTTGTTAAATGGTTTGCAATGTACAATATGATGCCATTAGGTCTTGTATTAAAGATGGTTATAGGTAGTAATAAAAATTTTTTTGTTAGAGAGGACAAAGATTTTGATCAAACAAAAACGATTAATACAAAATATAATTTGAATGAGGAACAAATCAGTGCTTTGAATTTTTTGAACACAAAAAATAATAAATTTGATGTCTCAGTTTTGCAGGGCACCACAGGTTCAGGTAAAACACTTGTTTACTTTGAAAGAATAAAAAAGATAATTTCAGAAAAAAAACAAGCCTTGGTTTTATTACCTGAAATTTTTTTGACGAATGAATTTAAATCAAGATTCTTAGATTTTTTTGGGTTTGAACCTGCAATATGGCACTCTAAAATTACACCAAAAAATAGAAGAATAATTTGGAAAGGTATAATAAATAATAAAATAAAATTAGTTATTGGTGCCAGATCATCTTTACTTCTACCATTTAAAAATCTTGGAGTTATAATTGTAGATGAAGAACATGACACTTCATATAAGCAAGATGAAGGGGTGATATATCACGCAAGAGATATGGCAATCGCTAGAGCCTTGTTTGAGAAAATTCCAATTCATCTAGTTAGCTCTATACCATCGCTAGAAACCTTCAATAATATTCAAAATAAAAAATTTAGACATTATAAAATAAATAAAAGATATAATAATTATCCTCTACCAAAAACAAAAATTGTAAACTTAAATTTAAAAAAAATAAAAAATAGTTATGTATCAAACGAAAGTGTTGAAATAGTTAAAAAATTTCTTGAAAAAAAAGAACAAGTTTTATTTTTTCTTAATAGAAGAGGTTATGCTCCCTACTTAATTTGTAAAAATTGTGGTTACAAACAAACATGTATTAATTGTTCGATGTATTTAACGTTTCATAAAAATAAAAACAAAGCTGTATGTCACCATTGTTCTGCGGAAAAAAAAATTTCTAATAAATGTAAAGACGGAAAAGTTTGCGATTTTATCATGTATGGACCAGGTGTTGAAAAAATTTATGAAGAAGTAAGTAAATTGTTTCCTGCTAACAAAGTAGAAATTTTTTCGAGCGATTATTTGAAAAAAAAGGATCATACAAATTCTTTATTTAATAGAATTGCAAATAACGAAGTAGATATCCTAATAGGAACTCAAATGATCTCAAAAGGTTTTAATTTTCCAAAACTAAATTGTATTGTAGTAATTGATGCAGATTTTTCCGGAAGAGGATATGATTTAAGAACTACAGAAAAAAACATTCAATTGTATCATCAATTAAGTGGAAGAGCTGGAAGATTCAGTTCAGAGTCACTTATTATTTATCAGACTTTATCTCCAGAAAATATCATCTTAAATGAATTAATTAAAAATAATCCTGATGAAATTTTAAAACAAGAATTGATCTTGAGAAAGAAAAATTTTTTACCCCCTTTTACTAGATTAATCGCAATAATTGTGTCGTCTAATTCACAAAGTTTAAGTCTCGAGGGCGCAAGAGAAATAAAAAAGCACCTTAAAAAAATTAGTGACTTGGAGATAATGGGACCAGTAGACTCGCCTTTACTTAGAATAAAAAAGAAATATAGATCAAGATTATTAATCAGATTCGAGGATAAAACTTTAAAGCAAAAACTAGTTTCAAAGCTTCTAAATTCCTTGAAAATTTCAAATAAAATTAAACTTACGGTTGATGTTGATCCTGTAAATTTTGGATAATTCATTA
>MDTG01366535.1_pt1 | contig 12611 bp, 11 predicted proteins | sample 811421 | NCBI WGS metagenome assembly MDTG01 (sample SAMN05326645, study PRJNA326480) | marine metagenome | isolation source: seawater | place: Pacific Ocean: South East | collected 2011 | reverse complement strand
TGCGCCGGTTGTGCTAATCGCTTTTTTATCAAAAGCGGATTCTCTAGCAATTAAAGCAGCAGCAAATTTAGGGTCTATTTTGTTTTTATTTCCAAACTCTACAAGATATTTTGAAATCGCTTCAGCATCTTCACGTTTTATTTTTTTAAATTTACTACGAATAAAAGACAATATCGCTTTATAATCTGATTTGGGGTTATCTGACTTCTTTTGAATATTAATTGCTTTTTGTTCTTGACTAGAAAAATTTGCAGGTAGATCTTCTATTATTTTAGATGGTGTTGTTATAATTAATACCATCATCAGAATCACTGGGATATAAACCAAGCTAATCATAAAGCTATTTTTTAAATTGACAAAGCATTTTAATCGCTTCCAAAAAAGATAATATGAACTTTTCACCAGTTATTCGATCGATCACTTCTATTCGCTCTTCTTGAACCCATAATTTTCCAAATACAACTTGAAAAGGAAATCCGATTAACTCTGAGTCTTTAAACTTAACACCAATACTATCATCGCGATCGTCAATAATTGTGTCAACGCCTTGTTGAGTTAACTGATCAAAAAATTTATTAGCATATTGTATTAATGATGTGTTTTTAATTGATGTGATAATAATATTAACGGTATATGGGGCTAATGCAATTGGCCATTTAATTCCTTTTTCATCATGATTTTGCTCAATCGCAGCAGCTATAGTTCGTCCTATACCTATTCCATAACAGCCCATTGTCATCTCTATTTGGTTTCCAAGTTTATTTAATACAGATGCAGCCATTGACTTAGTATAAGTATCTCCTAACTTAAATATATGTCCTACTTCAATACCTCTAATTTTATTGAGTCTGCTTGGACACTCTGGACAACTTGCAGCTGTTAAAATTTCCTGATTTCCCGCAAACCCACATTTTCTGCACTCATATATTTCATCTTCTCCGGTTTGTGCAGTGACCATAAATTCTGTAGAAGCGCTTCCCCCCATACTTCCATTATCTGCATTCACGCACCGAAATGAAAGTTTACAACGTGTAAAAATATTCTGATACGCCTTTGCCATGGTCAAATACATCTGGTCTAAACAGTCTTTATTAGCATGAAAACTATAGGCATCTTTCATACCAAACTCTCGACATCTCATTAATCCAAATCGAGGTCGAATTTCATCACGAAATTTAGTTTGAATTTGATAAAGTGTAAGTGGCAATTGTTTATACGACTTAAGTTCATCTCTAACTAAATCTGTCACCACTTCTTCATGAGTTGGACCTAAACAAAAAACGTTATCATGACGATCTTCTAGTCTTAACAACTCTTTTCCGTAGAGATTCCAACGACCAGTCTCTTGCCATAGTTTGGAAGGAATAACCATTGGCATCATAATTTCTTGAGCATTAATTGCATCCATTTCTTCTCTAATAATCGCTTCAAATTTCCGAATAGATCGTAACCCTAACGGTAATAAAGTATAAATGCCTGATGCAACTTTACGAATCATACCTGCTCGTAGCATTAACTGATGACTAACCACTTCTGCATCTCGTGGGGTTTCTTTAATTGTTGGAACATATAATTGGCTAAATCTCATAATTTTATATACTTTTTTATCACTTAATTTCGAGTATTTACTATTAACAAATATATTTTTTTGTAATGAATACCTAACTTTAATATTTTAACATTGTCTAAATTAATTTATAATAGATCAAATGAAAAAAGCATTTACATCTCCTAGAGGCACCAATGACATTTTACCTGATGTAACTCATTTGTGGCAATTTATTGAAAATAAAGCGATGTGGCTATTTGATTTATATAATTTTAAAGAAATACGAACACCTATATTTGAGTCCACACACTTGTTTGAACATAGTATCGGTGATGATACGGATATTGTTGAAAAAGAAATGTACACCTTTATCGATAAAGGCAATCGTTCAATTACGCTACGTCCAGAAGGCACTGCCGCCGTTGTACGCTCAATGATTCAACATCAATTGTCTGAATTTCTACCTCAAAAGCTCTATTACATCGGCCCTATGTTTCGTTATGAACGGCCTCAATCAGGTCGTTTTAGACAATTTCATCAAATTGGGGTTGAATATTTTGGATCAGATTCATATCATGCTGATGTAGAATTGATTGCAATGGCATATCAATTATTATCTAGTTTAGGAATACCTAACTTAAAAGTGACTATTAATTCAATTGGTGATCAGATAAGTCGTCCCGTTATTAATGAAGCAATAAGACAATTTTTTGGCAATTCCCCTTGGTATGAAAAAAAAATATGCCCCACTTGTTTAAACCGATTTAACACAAATCCTTTAAGGATATTGGACTGCAAAAAACAATCTTGCAAAGCGTATCACTCAGGATTACCTGATATTAAAAAACTGCAAAGCCGAGAATGTCAAAACCATTTTAATTCAGTTTGTGAAGGGCTTGATCACTTAAATATTCCTTTTGAAATTAATCCTTTTTTAGTTCGTGGACTTGACTATTACACTAAAACTACATTTGAAATTATTTCTGATTCTTTAGGTGCTCAAAATGCATTGTGTGGAGGCGGTCGATATAATAGTCTTGTAAAACAATTTGGAGGAAATAATGTCCCTGCAGTTGGTTTTGCATGTGGATTAGAACGTATTGTAATGTTACTTCAAAAAAATACAAAAACAAAATTAAAACTAACCCCAATTGTTAGTGTCGTTCCAATTGGTGATGCCCAAGTTCAACCCTGCTTATCTCTAGCTGAACAATTAAGGTTATCTGGAATCAAGTGTGATGTCATGTATGATAAATTAACTTTAAAATCTCAATTAAAACATGCTAATAAAATAAATGCGAGCATTGCACTTATCTATGGAGAAGATGAATCTGAGAAGCAACAGATTTGTATTAAGTATATGGATACCGGTATTCAAGAGCATTGCTCACTTTCAGCTATTGTTGCTAAACTACAAACTTATTTGGCTCTCAACTGAAACAACATTAAAAATATATAAAAAATAATGGTTAAAAAACTTTGAAATTTACAGTTATTCCGGCGATAGATATTCTAGATCAACGTGTTGTAAGATTGTCTCAAGGCCGTTATGAAGCAGTGCAATACTTTGAAAAACCAGCTGAAGAAATAGCAGCTCAATTTGAAAAAGAGGGCGCAACACGAATTCATTTAGTTGATTTAAATGGTGCTAAGGAAGGTCAACTTGTGAATCTAAATGTATTCCAAAAAATCCGAAAAGCTGTCTCATGTGAACTTCAATTAGGAGGAGGTATTCGGTCTCTCCAAGTTGCGGATCAGTTATTTAAATCTGGAATAAATTACCTTATTTTAGGTTCTTTATTAATAAAGAATCCCGAATTATCACAAAGAATTATTTTAAATTATCCGAATAAGATAATTGCAGGTATTGATTTAAAAGATAATTGTATTGCTACAGATGGCTGGAAGATGCTAAATTCACCACTACATACTGCTGAACTTTTAAAAAGACTTGCAACATTACCTATTGAAAGCATTATTTCTACAGACATACAAAAAGATGGAATGATGCAAGGTCCTGGCCTTAATTCCTTAATGGAATTAGCTAAACACACGAGTCATTCAATTATTGCATCGGGTGGGGTGTCATCATTATCTGATATTTTAACTTTAAAGCAATGCTCTAATGAAGGCATTGTAGGGTGCATTATTGGTAAGGCCTTGTTATCTGGAAAACTATCTTTAAAGACACTATTAAAGCATTAAGTAAGGTTTAATTGAACATAATTTTGAGTTACACTAAAAATATAGTAAAATAAAGAATATGATCAATAAGTTTTTTGGCTTCACACGTGTCCATGATGAAGTATCAATTATAGATTCATTACTAGAACATACCCGAATAGATGAAGAAGAAATATTATTACTTCATAAAATGGTTCACTATCTAGTAGATGAAGACACTCAAAATTTAATGAATAGTTTTGATACGATTCAAAAAATTCATAACGCTTCAGCCCCAGTATTTGAATCCACAGCCGAGCAAATTATTCAAGCTAACTTTGATCATCAAAAGCAATATGACTTATTAAGATTATTTCAACGTATAGAAAATATTTCTGGAGGCATTATATCAGCATCAAAACGATTAATTATACTCAAAAATATTAATAAACCATTTCCAAATGAAATCAAAAAATCCACGTTAGAACTTGCGAATGCTATTGTTGAAATTCACGAATTGTTCCGTAATGCATTAGAAACATATCAAAAAAATAAAAAAAATATTATTCATAGTATTCATAAAGTAATTGAAATGGAAAATGAAATTGATAATATGCGTGTCGACTGTATTGAAATTCTTTATAAACTGGGGAATTCCAAATCAATTCAAATCGGTACGTTTAGAGCTGTTGAAAATATCATAGTCCATCTTGAAGAACTTGCTGATGAAATTGAAGAAGCCGCAACCAGTCTAGAATGGTTACTCATTTATTAATTAAATCTCCTCAATTGTATAAAAATTAGTTACTATATAAACTTCTAGAAATATACTTAGATTAATAAAAAGGATACAGTAATGAAAGAAACGCAATATATTTGGCAAAATGGTAAACTAATTGACTGGAAAGATGCAACAACACATGTACTTTCTCATGGACTACATTACGGCACTGGCGTATTTGAAGGTATTCGTGCATATGAAACCCATAAAGGTCCCGCTATTTTTCGACTAGAAGATCATTATAAACGACTGTTGAACTCTGCTAAAATTATTCAAATGCCAATACCGTATAGTGTCAATCACTTTATTGAAGCAACTACTGATCTTATTATCAAAAACAAGCTTAAGTCTTGTTATATTAGGCCTTTATGTTATTTCGGCTATGGTGAAATGGGACTTAATCCTCAAAATAATCCCGTCGACACCATTATTGCTGCATGGGAATGGGGAACCTATTTAGGCGAAGAAGGCCTTAAAAAAGGAATCCGATGTAAAATCTCATCATGGGCACGTTTAGACTCTCGTATTAGCCCTCCACTTGCTAAAAGCACAGCCAATTATTTGAATTCAGCACTTGCTAAACGTGAAGCATTAGCATGTGGGTTTGATGAAGCCATTTTGTTAAATACCAATGGAACAATTGCAGAAGGTCCAGGTGAGAATATCTTTATGGTTAAGGATAATTGTTTATTCACAACACACGCAGCTGATAATGCCTTACTTGGTATCACAGCAAATACCATAAAAATAATTGCTAAAAATCTAAATATTCCAGTCATTGAAAAACCTATTATACGTGATGAACTATTTATTGCAGATGAACTATTTTTTACTGGAACCGCGGCAGAAGTTACTCCAATTCGTGAAATTGATGGACGTATCATTGGATCTGGCCAGCGCGGTCATATAACAGAAAAAATTCAACAAACATACTTTGATATTACATCAGGTAAGAATAAATCTTATCCTGAGTGGCTCCACTTTATTTAATCAATAATAAGAACAGTTTTATTTGTTTTTAATTATTTTTCTATTAAGAACAGTACAGTTTTCTAAAAAATCTGATTGATCACTGGATAAATAAACATCACCTTTAAAAACAACATTGTTTCCAATTCTTACTGCCCCTGCTATTTCTAATGATTGACAGTCAATCAGCGAGGGAATAGATTGAAATTGCTGATTAAAATGATTAATTTGATGATACGCTTTTTCCCACTTAATATTTGGTAATTGCTCAAACGAGCGTATCTTAGCTAAATTAAACTTTCCATTACTATCCAATCGAAATAAATCTGAACGTATCAATAATAAATCTGCTGTCGTTTTTACTGGAAGAAATCGATTCCGATCAACATATAATAGGCCTGAATGCTGAAATTGACTTACAGCAGCACCCATGGCTGTTTCAAGTTGCAATACTTTAATTCCATTTATCGTTTTAGGGTTCACAATCAAAGGCAAATTTAATGTGTTATTATTTAACTTTTTCTTTAATTCAACTAAATTGATCCAAATTGAATTTGTATTAAAAAATGAAGAATGGTTTAAATTTTCAAACTCATGAAAATGGGTGTCAGAAATCTGAGAATGTTCTAATAACATTAATTGATCATTATAGTTAACAACTATGCCCCCTTTTTTATCTGATGGTAACTTACGTGCTACTTCGATCAAAAAGTCAAATTTATTGTTTATAAAATAATTTAAAATTAAGGGATCAACACTTGCACCTAAATTATCAATATTTGAGATAAACGCAATTTTTTTACCAATTGATAATAATTCTTCAAGCATACCTGAACTTTGCAAGGCTGCAAAAATATTACCATGCCCAGCTGGACTCCACTCTTCATCAGGGGATTCAGAACACTCAAATGGTAATCCAGAATCTAATTCAATACGTGGAAAACGATGTTGCTTAAATAATTTTATATGCGGATATGACTTTGTTTGATTATATTTTTTATGTAAATATTCAAATGTTTTTTTTTCTGTATGAAAGCTGTTCATTAATATTAATGGGACATTTGTATTGTATCCATCGTTTAGTTGTTGCAAATCAGTGATAATTTGATCTAAAAAGTTATGAGAAGAATCAATTTCAACTAAAGATTTAGGTCCATCGCAGCCCATAGAAGTTCCCAGACCACCATTTAATTTAATGATTGCTAATTGATCTAAGTTTGTTTTATCTTTTTCTTTAGGTTGACAGCCTGTTGCCACTCCTTGATCTTTTATATGGTCTACAGTGGATACTGGACGAATATTGGCCCAATTTAAAAAATGAGATTGTTTTAATAAATAATTATTATATAAATGCTTAAATTCTATTAATGCACGTTTAGAACTATTGTCACCTTCAAGTTTTTTTAGAAATAATTTGATCAAGCTCATTACTATAAATACTACTATTTTAAAAATAGTATTTCAATTTTGAGACAGTCCCATATAAGCCAATTTAAATCTCATAATTTGTAAACGAATATATTCCTCATACTATTAATAAAAGCTTCTAGAAATATCAATGTTACGTTATACTGCATATGTATGTAATACAGTTAAATAATTTAATTTATTTATGATTCAAAAATCATGTTAAATTAACATTAAATTTAACAAACTAAATTTTATTATTTTTTACAATGAGGAGTTTTTAATGATGACTAAAACTAAAGCCCCAGTAACCCTTGAAAATATTGGAATTATAAATAATCCGACTATTATTCATAATCCTAGCTATGATGAACTATATCGCTTAGAAACAGCCCCGAATCAAATCGGATATGAACAGGGCGTTGTTAGCAATTTAGGGGCTGTTGCAGTTGATACAGGTAAATTTACAGGTCGATCTGCAAAAGATAAATATATTGTGAAAGATGATGTGACAGAAAATACAGTATGGTGGGAAGATCAAGGCTCTACAAATACGCCTTTATCGACTAATGCCTGGAATCATTTGAAATCAATTTGTACAGAACAGCTCTCCAATAAGCCACTTTTTGTAATAGACGGCTTTTGTGGCGCTAATGAAAATACACGCATTTGTGTCCGTTTGGTTACTGAAGTGGCGTGGCAAGCCCACTTTTTTAAAAATATGTTTATTAGACCCACTGAACAAGAACTGGCTAATTTTAGCCCTGATTTTACGATTCTAAATGCGTGTAAAGCCACGTGTTCGGATTATCAGTCCTATAATATGCGTTCTGAAGTTTTTATTGCCTTTAATATCAAAGAAAAAATGCAACTTATCGGAGGTACTTGGTATGGCGGTGAAATGAAAAAAGGCATTTTTTCAATGATGAACTATTACTTACCGCTGAAAGGGATCGGCGCTTTACATTGTTCAGCAAATCAAGGTTCAAATGGTGATGTTGCATTATTTTTTGGTTTATCCGGTACTGGAAAAACGACATTATCGGCAGACCCTAAGCGCTCGCTTATTGGCGACGATGAACATGGCTGGGATGATGATGGTATTTTTAATTTTGAAGGTGGGTGTTATGCCAAAACTATCGATTTATCCAAGGAAAAAGAACCTGACATCTACCAAGCGATTAAACGGAATGCCCTATTAGAAAACGTTGTCCTTGATGATAACGGTCAAATCGATTTTTCAGATGGAAGTAAAACTGAAAATACACGCGTCTCTTATCCGATTGATCATATTAATCAAATTGTGAGACCTTTCTCCAAAGGCGGTCATGCAAATACCATCATCTTTTTAACCTGTGATGCCTATGGTGTGTTACCTCCAGTAGCTAAGTTAACCAAAGAAGAAGCCATGTACCAATATTTAAGTGGTTATACTGCCAAAGTAGCAGGTACTGAATTGGGTGTTACAGAACCCACTTCAACATTTTCAGCCTGTTTTGGAGGTCCTTTTCTAACGGTCCACCCAACACAATATGCTGAAATATTAGGAGATAAAATTGAAAAACATCATGCTAAAGCATATTTAGTTAATACAGGCTGGTGTGGTGGCCCTTATGGTGCTGGGTCTCGTATTAGTATTAAAAATACTCGTGCAATTATAGATGCAATCTTAGATGGCTCAATTGAATTAGAAAAATTTGAAGTTTCAGCAATGTTTAAGTTTCAGATTCCAACTTCAATTAGAGGGTTAGAAGATAATTCTATTCTACAACCCCGTGAGTCTTGGTCAGATAAAACGGCTTATGATATCACTGCGCAAAAATTAGCCAATGAATTTAGAGAAAATTTTAAACGATTTGAAAATACACCTGTAGGAAATGCTGTAAAAAATGCAGGTCCCAAAGTATAAGTTTATTGTTATTTAATCTTTAAGTCACAATAAAATGAAATACTGGTTAATGAAGTCAGAACCGAATACCTACTCCATTGATGATCTATTAAAAGATAAAACGACACAATGGGAAGGTATTCGGAACTATCAGGCCCGTAATTTTATGAAAGATGAAATGAGTATTGGAGACAAAGTTTTATTTTATCACTCCAATGCCAAGCCACCAGGAGTTGCAGGTTTAGCGGAAGTCTCTCGCCTGGCCTACCCAGATCATTTTGCTTGGAATCCCGATTCTGATTATTTTGATCCGAAATCTACTCCTGATAAGCCTATTTGGATGATGGTAGACGTGAAATTTATAAGAAAATTTAATACCTTCATTAGTTTAGATTTGATTAAACAAGACCCTCACCTGCAAGATATGATGGTTATTAAACGTGGCGCACGTTTATCTATTCAACCGATTAGCCAAGAAAATTATAACTATATTAGTCAGTTAGGAAATTAAATTAGTTAATTTATTATATGCCCATTCTGATTCTGGCACGTTTACTTTATTGAGTTTAGCAATCTTAATAAAATCACCTAAAATGGTCTCAGTTTCTAATGGCCTACCCATTTCATAATCAATTAACATACTCGTTTTATAAGGTGTCATTTTTTCTGTATCGCTAATATTTTGGGTAATTAATGAATAATCTAACTGAATACCAATAGTTGAAGCAACCTTCCAAACTTCTGTCATAATTGCCCTTATTTTATCGTTCCAGTATGAATCTAAAAGTAACTTTTGTGTGGTTAATCCTCCACTAATTACCGATAATGGATTAAACGCTGCATTCCAAATCAACTTTTTCCAACGTGCCGCTACAATCGTATCTGTTATTTGGCATGGAACATTAACGCTTTTAAAACGCTCTACAATCTCAGTAAGCGATTTACATTTACCATGAGGATAACGACCTAAAATCAATCGGCCATAATCCTCATGCATAATAGTGCCGTTTTTATTACGTGTAACACAAATAAACGCTAACCCACTAATAATCGGATTATTTTTAAAATGACTGGCAATTTTTTCTTCAATACCCAAACCATTTTGAATTAAAACAATTGTTGTATTATCTGTGATAACTGGTGTTAGTAAACTCACAAAGTCAATACTTGGGTAAACCTTAGTTGTAACGAAAACATAGTCAAACTGAACTTCTTCTGACCATTCATCTGGTTTTTTTGCAATGCGAGTTGGAATAAATTGACCTGACCCCCAAGGCGAGTGGATTGTGATTCCATTTTTTAAGGGATCTTTGTATTTGAATTGGGTTTGAATATAAACTTCTACATTTGCTTTCATCAACTGATAGCCATAAAAACAGCCAATTGCACCTGCGCCAATAATCGCAACTTTCATATTTTTAATAATAACCTAATTGGGTGAACATTGCCAAAATAACGTTTTCGTTTTAACCTACTCTTCTCTATGACTAATAATAATATTGTTTATAAAAAAAATATCAATTTACAGCTTGATGATGTAAAAGCCATATATAATGACTCTAAATTAGGACAAAAACGTCCAATTCATGATGACCATCGTCTTATTTTAATGTTAGAACATGCTAATTTAATTATTACCGCTTGGGATAATGATACCGCAGTTGGAATATGTCGTTGTATGACAGACTTTAGTTACATTACTTATATTGCGGATTTAGCAGTAGTGACAGACTACCAAAAACAAGGTATTGGTAAAAAAATGATCTCTATGGCGCAAACTGAAAGCGGTGGTCATACTAAAGTGGTGTTGTTATCAGCTCCAAATGCCAATGATTATTACCCTCATATTGGGTTTAAACCCCACCCCCGCGCTTGGACGATTGAACCTAAGTCCTAACTTTCTTTATAAGGGAATCGTGCTTATTTTATTTTCATAAAATTAGTGAGTAACTTTTCTATAAATCATCATTCAACCCATTTATTTCTTTGATAATGCTATTATTTCAAGTCATACATTAAGTTTTTTATTTTAACTCATGTGCTCATCTTGTGGTTGTATTTAAACATAATTTTCCTTTTGTTTAGTAATATGTATTTTATTTCATAAAATTAATCTATTTATAACACAACAGAAAAAATCAATATATTTAACTGCAACTTTTCGATAAAAAAATCGATAATCTAGTAAAGGAGAATAAAAATTAAAAATTATAATCAATTAAATTGTCGAAACAAAAATATTTATTAAAAGGAGAAAAAAATGAAAATTAAAAATCAAATTTTGGGATTATGTTTAATATGTGTATTTATGTTATTCACAGGGTGTGGATTACTTAATGACTCAGGTAGTAATGAAATGGAAATGCCTGACTCAATATCATTGGATCGTAGTGCTGTTAATGAAGACATTACCAATGAAATAGTGGCTCAAATCAGTCTATCTAAGGATGGCTCTCCGCTACAGATTGAAAATTATAGAATAGAAACAAATGATAGCAATTTTGAAATTGTTGATAAATCAGGAGAAATGTATTTACAAACAACTAAAGCGCTTAGTTTTGAAGATAGAACTAATTATTTAATTGATTTAAACGTTTATTCAAAAAATGATAATAGTATGAATAGCTATAAAGAATACTTTACTATAGATGTACTAAATACCAACAAGAATGATCGGAATAATGGAAAATCTATTGAAATTATTGATACTTACAAATGGGAAGAAATATTTGATGAATTTAATTCCGATGTATTCACAAATAATGTATATGCATATAATGGTAGTCTAAATAGTTTCACTCTAACCATTACATTTTCTTCAGCTTTAATTATAAGAAGTTTAGGAAAGAATGAAAAATTAACTACAGATTATAATGGAGATTTAAAAAATTACGTTGTAAATGAATTTTCCGGTATTACAAATGATAATTTCCAAATAAGCCCTCCCATAACAATAAATAGTAAAGAATCCATACATTTTAATGTGATTTCTTTGCAGAGTAATTGGTTGCGTCATTTTAGGTCAATGGGGGATAAAGTTAATTTTAATTGTACCGGTAGTGAGTATTCTTACTTTCTAGATGTAAATTCAATTATTTATGAAGTTATTATGTGTAGCGACTCCAAATATCCTCAAAAAGAATTAGAAAAATTGTTACAAGATACATTACTTATCTATTAAATTAATTTTAATAAGTTAATGCAAAAGCCCTATACACTATCGTGTATAGGGCTTTTGGTTATTATGACCCTGCTGAAAACCAAAACCAACCACACAACTGGTATAATAACCTTGCCCCTACATTTGCATCCCATGGATGATTGCCGACTTCTACTAAATCACACCCAATAATCTTTTTATTTGATAACGCTAATTTTTCTAATAAATAACTGACCTGCTGATAGGATAACCCTCCTGGAACCGGTGTACCCGTATGCGGACACACAGCCGGTAGCAACCCATCTATATCAATACTAATATACACCCGCTCTGGTAACGCATTAATAATCTTTTTACAAACAAATTCCCATGTCTTTCCTGTAAATAAATAGTCATTGATATCTCGCTCAAAAAAGGTCTTTACTTTTCCTTTATGTTGCCTTGATATAGTCACTTCTTGCTCACAATAATCCCGTACGCCTACTTGTACTAAGCGTGATACCGTCGGCAACTGACTCACATGGTTCATGACTGACGCATGGGAATAGTCAAAATCACAATATGCCGCTCTCAAATCCATATGCGCATCAATTTGTAATACCCCAAATTGGTCACACCGTTCTGCTATAAAATGAATATAGGGCCATGAAATACTATGCTCACCCCCTAACGCAATGACCAACTTATCTTGCGC
>MDTG01016930.1_pt1 | contig 12611 bp, 11 predicted proteins | sample 811421 | NCBI WGS metagenome assembly MDTG01 (sample SAMN05326645, study PRJNA326480) | marine metagenome | isolation source: seawater | place: Pacific Ocean: South East | collected 2011 | reverse complement strand
TGGTCTTCTGGGTTAACCGCTTGAGCTTAAATGTGAATTTAAGCCTAGAGAAATGACATCTTAAATGACAGAACCCGGCTTATAAATTATCTGGCAAAAACCCTCAATAATACTGTTCTACTTTTGTACTTTTCCAAAATTTTAACGTATTGACTAATCTTAAAAAACCCATACTATCCCAAATAATCCCATTATGGAGGGTGGATTGAATAAAATAAATATAAATAGGTTTCATACGAAAAATGTTTTTATCAAGTTACGAGAACAAAATAGACAAGAAGGGACGTGTGTCGGTGCCAGCAACATTTAGATCTCATTTAAATTCAATGGGCTACAATGGATTTATTAGCTATCCTTCATTCAACCACGCTGCTTTAGAAGCTTGTTCTCAAGATAGAATAGAAAAACTTTCAAATACAATAGATTCATTAAATCCTTTTGAGGAAAAAAGAGATTTTTTTGCAACATCAATTTTATCTGAAAGTGAAAACTTGCAATTTGATACTGAAGGAAGAGTCTCATTATCAAATAAACTTTTAAATCATGCAAAAATAATAAATAATGTTTTATTTGTTGGCCTAGGAAAAACCTTTCAAATTTGGGAGCCAAAGATTTTTGAAAAATTCAAAATTGTTGCAAGAAAAAAAGCTTTTCAAAATAGATCAAACTTAAAATGGGAAACTTAAAAAAAGGGGGAACTGACATGAGCATAAATATTGGTGGAGGAGAATTAAAAGAATTGAAACCTAGAATATTAGTTTTAGGCGTTGGTGGAGCAGGTGGAAACGCAATTAACGCAATGATCGAAGCAGGAATGGAAGGTGTTGAATTTGTTGCGGTTAACACAGATGCACAAGATCTAAAAATGAGTAAAGCACATGCAAAAATTCAAATTGGGATGAATTTAACAAAAGGATTAGGAGCAGGTGCCAAACATGATATTGGCCAAGCTGCAGCTGATGAGTCATTAAATGAAATACTTAACTATATGCAAGGTGCAAATATGGTTTTTATTACCTCAGGTATGGGTGGAGGAACAGGAACTGGCGCCTCACACGTAATTGCTAGAGCGGCGAGAGAATTAAATATTTTAACTGTAGGTGTAACTACACTGCCTTTCTCATATGAGGGCCCAAAAAGAATGAGACGAGCATTAGACGGTTTAGAGGAATTCAAAAAACATTTAGATACCGTCATAGTTGTGCCAAATCAAAACCTTTTTAAAATTGCAAGTGAGTCAACAACTTTTGAAGAATCATTTAATTTATCTAACAACGTTTTGAAACATGGAGTTCAAAGTGTGACAGATTTAATGGTTAGACCAGGTATGATTAATTTAGATTTCGCTGACGTTGAAACAGTAATGAGCTCAATGGGTAAAGCCATGATGGGAACAGGTGAAGCCGAAGGAGAAAATAGAGCTATGTCAGCAACTGAAATGGCGCTAAATAATCCATTGATTGATGAGTATTCTCTTCAAGGAGCAAAAGGTTTATTAATTAATATTACAGGCGGAAACGACCTTACACTTTTTGAAGTAGATCAATCTGTAAACAAAATAAGAGCTGAAGTTGATCCCGAAGCTGAATTAATTTTTGGTGCGATTAAAGATGAGAACATGACGGGAAAAATAAGAGTGTCAATAGTTGCTACAGCTTTAGATGGTAATAAAAGTGAAAACAAAACAGTCTTAAACATGTTTTCACGTATTCAAAATAGAAACACTGGATATTCTGAAAATTTATTTTCTCAGAGCACAAGAGTAGAAAATAATACAATTAGTTCAATTGATGGCGCTACAGCTTTGAAACTTGACGAAAGATATCAATTAGATGAACAAGAGGAGTATAATTCATTTAAAAATAGTGAAAATTATTTAGATGATGAAAATTTGCCACAAGCCTCAATAAACAATGAACAGGTTCAAAAAAACGTCCCTGCAGGCGTTTCAATTGAAAGCGCTTCCTACATGGAAAATAATAACTTAGTTGAAAGTGATAATGGCCTTGCTGTATCTGAAATCAGCGAGGAGGAGCAAACCCCTAAATTATTTTCTGAGGAACAAAGTTCTCAGCAAGAAGAAACTAACGTAGAAATTACTGACGACGAAAATAATAATATGGAACAATTATTCGACCAAGACATAAGTGAAGAGGAAGAAGATTTTGAAATTCCTGCATTTTTAAGAAAACAAAAGTTTTAATGTCCAAACTTTGGAAAAATGAACAATCAAACCTCATCACTGGAATTCTCCCATTTTCCAGTGATGTTGAACGAAGTATTAGAGATTGCTTCACCCTCGTCTAAAAAATTTTTTATTGATTGTACATTTGGAGGGGGAGGTTACTCTCAAGAAATCTTAAAATATCCCAATACAAGTGTTCAAGCAATCGACAGAGATAAAAAAGCTCTATTAAAAGCAAAAAAATTGAGAGAAAATTTCCTGACAGATTTAAATTTTATCAAATAAAGTTTAGTCAGCTGGACACTATTTCAATTGATAATGCAGATGCAGTTATTTTTGATCTTGGTTTATCATCAATTCAGCTCGATGATCTTGATAGAGGCTTCTCTTTTAATTCAAAAAAAGAGTTAAATATGAAAATGGGTCTAAACGAAATTTCTGCATTAGATGCTATTAATAATCTAAGTGAAACTGATCTAAAGTTAGTCATAAAAATTTTAGGTGATGAAAAAGAAGCATCAAAAATTGCAAAAAATATTGTTAAATTTAGAAATTTAAAAAAAATTACTAATACTTCGGATCTTGTGAAAATAATTGAAAAAAGTAAAAAGAAAAATTATTCAAGCAAGATAAATCCATGTACAAAAACTTTCCAAGCATTGAGAATTTTTGTAAATAAAGAAATTACCGAACTAATTCAGGGAATAGTAAAAGGAGTTAAAAAATTAAGACCTGGTGGTAAAATTTTAGTTATAAGTTTTCATTCATTAGAAGATAGAATTGTTAAATATTTTTTTACTAATTTTTCAAAAAATAAATCTAGACCATCAAGGTATTTGCCTGACGAAAAAATTATTGAGTCAGCTTTGTTTGATGAATATAAAAATAAAATACTAAGACCATCAAAAAAAGAAAAGAATCAAAATAACAGGTCGCGATCGGCTAAACTAAGATTTGCTACTAGAAGTAATAACAAATTTAAATATCCAGAAGAATTAAATAAAAAATTCGAAAAATACTTAAATTTGGAAGCAATAAATGTTTAAAACAAAATTTATTATTTCTATAACTTTATTAATTACTTTTTTAGTAATTACTTCAATTATCAAAAATCAAACTAGGATTATAGAAAAGCAAATTTCTAATTTAAATAAACAAATTTTAAAAAAAAAGAGAGATATTAATGAAACGCAACTTGATTTTTATTATTTAACCTCACCTGCAGAAATTGAAAAAAAATTAAACATTATTGGTTTTAATGATTATCAGCCAATTATGCACTCAAAAATATTTTTTGATATTTCTGACTTTGATAAGATACAAAATAGAACTTCTAATTTAAATACTTTAAATGAAAAAAAAATTAAAAAAAAATAAAAATATAAATCAGACAAGTTTTTATTTTGAAGATTATTTAGAAACAAATAAAAGAAATAAGATATTAAAAAAATCAAATAATTTTCAAGATAGAATTTATTTATTATTTTTTTTCTTTTTTTCCCTCATCTTAATTTTTTCAATAAAGATAACCCATATATCACTTTATAAAGTAGATAAATTTAGTGTAGAAAACCAAATGTCTCAATTTTCTCCAACTAGAAGAGATATAATTGATAGAAACGGTGTAATAATTTCTAGGAATATAAATACTTTTCACGCTGGAATAGATCCAAAATTAGTAAAAGATAAAAAAAATTTTTTAATTAAACTAAGATTAAATTTTCCAGAACTCCCGATTGACGAAATTAAAGGTAAATTAAATAAAAAAAAATATTTTCGAATTAAAAAGAGAATCAATCAAATCGATAAAGATAAGCTCTGGTCTTTTGGAGATAAAGCTATTAGATTTGAACCATTTCAAGCTAGAATGTATACTCATGAAGATCTATTTAGCCATATTGTTGGTCAAGTTGACTACGATAATTATGGTGTTTCTGGAATTGAAAAATATTTTGATAAAGAGTTAAAAGAGATAGACAAATTAAACCAACCGCTAAAGTTAACACTTGATAGCAATATTCAATACATAGTCAACAAAGAACTAAACCAAGCAATTAAAACTTTTGACGCTACTGGAGCAGGTGCTTTGTTAATGGATGTAAATAATGGTGATATTTTATCTTTAGTTTCACTACCTAATTTTAATATTAATCAAAGAGTCTCAATTAAAGATAAAAAATTTATGAATAAGATTACGAAAGGTGTATATGAACTAGGTTCAATTTTCAAAACTTTTACTGTTGCTTTAGCGATCGAACATAAAATAGTCGATGCAGATACAATTATAAAAGACATCCCTAGAAAAATTAGATGTTCTATTCATGAAATAACAGATATGAAAGAACATCCAAAAAATTTATCTGTCGAGGAAATTCTAGTCAGATCTTCAAATGTAGGCTCTGTTATTCTTGCTAAAAAAATTGGAAAAGAAATTTACAAAGAATTTATTAACAAAACAAAACTTACTAAGAGTCCTAAAATTGAATTAGAGGAGGTAGGAGCCCCACATAAATTAAAATGGAATAAATGTAAATTAGAAACAGTTTCATTTGGTCATGGCATAACTACAACACCCTTACAGGCAACAGCTTTATATGCAGCAATGAGCAATGGCGGGAAATTAATCGAACCAAGTTTAATTAAGGAAAAAAAAAGAAAACAACCAAAAACAATTATTTCAAATAAAACAAGTGAGGAGTTGAGCAAAATTTTACGAAAAGTTGTTAGTAGTAAAAATGGTACAGCAACTTTAGCCGACAAAGATGGATATAATGTTGGAGGAAAAACTGGTACCGCAGAGAGTTATGGAGATCAAAAAAATAGAATAAATACATTCATTTCAGTTTTCCCTACAAATTCACCAAATTATACTTTATTCGTGATGCTCGAAAATCCAAGGATTAATAAAGATTTAATTTATGAGTATCGGGGAGTTAAAACTAAAGCTCCTTATAATACATCTGGTTGGAATTCTGTCTATGTTGCAGGCAAAATAATAGAAAAAATCGGACCAATTTTAGCCATAAATAAAAAAGAGTTTATAGATAAGTATGTTGTTGAAAAATTTAATTAAAAATATCTCAAAAGAAAAAAAAAATATTCCCATTTCTGGGCTTTCAACTAATAGCAAGAGAATTAAAAAAAACTATATTTTTTTTGCTATTAAAGGAAATAATATAAATGGTGAAAAATTTATAAGTGAAGCAATTGATAAAGGTTCTTCTGTTATTGTTTGTTCTAAAAATTGTAAAATTAATAATAGAAAAGCTATTTTTATCAAAACTAATAATATAAGAAATTTGTTGAGCGAAGTAGCATCAAAGTTTTTTAAATTAAAACCAAAAAATATATTTGCAGTCACCGGCACCAATGGAAAAACTTCAGTTGCGGACTTATTTTATCAAATTTTAAGAAATAATAATATTCCTGCTGCAACAATAGGCACACTAGGAATAAAATATAATGGTAAAACTATCAAAACCGATCTTACTTCTCCTGACGCCGTAACACTTCACGAGAATTTATGCTTATTAAAAAAGAAAAACATTAATAATGTAATTATTGAGGCCTCAAGCCACGGATTAGCTCAAAAAAGATTACACAATATAAATTTCAAAGGAGCAATTTTTACAAACTTTACCCAGGATCATTTAGACTACCATAAAAATATGACTTCATATCTCAATGCAAAATTAATTTTATTTAAGGAAATTTTAAAAAAAAATTCAACAATAATATGCGATAAAGAAATTGATCAATATTCAATAATTAAAAAAATAGCCAGGAAAAAGAATTTAAATATAATTGATATAAGCAAAGAGATAAAAAAAATTAAAAATCATACAAATGATTTTAGCACTGATTTTAAAATAAAAAATCTAGCCATGGCAATAGCAGCATCAAAAATGATAGGACTGAAAGATAAATTTATTTATAGATCAATTAAAAAAATTAAGGACGTGAGTGGAAGACTTGAATTAATTAGAAAATATTCAAATAACATAAAGATTTTTGTAGATTATGCTCATACTCCTGACGCTTTAAACCAAACACTTGAGTCTTTAAAGAATAAATATGGGAATAACATTTCTTTAGTTTTTGGATGCGGAGGAGAGAGAGATAAAAAAAAGAGGCCACTAATGGCTAAGATAGCAAATAATATTTGTAAAAAAGTATATATAACAGATGACAATCCAAGAAATGAAAATGCAAAAAATATAAGAGCTGGGCTTTTAAAATATATTTTAAAGAAAAAAGCTTTTAATATTGCTAGCAGAAAACTTGCTATAAAAAAAGCAATTCAAAAAGCAGAACCTAATGAGGTAATATTAGTAGCCGGAAAAGGTCATGAAGAGCATCAAATTTATAAAAATAAGTTATTAAAAATTTCAGATAAAAAAATTATTAAAAGTTTAAAAATAAAAAAAAACTTTCTTACTAAAAAGAAACTGAACTATTTTCAAAATCAACTTATTCTTAGCAATGTTTTGAAGAAAGCAAAAAAAATAAATTTTAATGGTCTTTCAATCGACACAAGAACAATTAAAAAGCATAATTTATTTTTGGCGATAAAAGGAAAAAAAGATGGAAATAGATTTATTTATGATGCATTGAAAAAAGGAGCAGGGTGCGTGATTACATCTTCACTTGTGAAAAAAGATCACAAAAAATTAATCAAAATTAAGGATCCAATTATATTTCTAAACAAATTTGCTAAACTAAAACGAGAATATTCAAATGCTAAAATTGTATCTATAACAGGTAGCGCTGGCAAAACATCTTTAAAAAACTTAATTAAAGATTTATTACAAAATTTTGGAAAAACACATTTTTCACCAAAATCCTATAATAACCATCTCGGCGTTCCTATAAGTTTGTCTAATTTAAGTTTTGAGGATAAGTTTGGAATTTTTGAGGTTGGAATGAGCAAAACTGGAGAAATCAAAAATTTAAATAGATTAATTAAACCTCATATTGGAGTGATTACAAACATTGGTGAGGCTCATTTAGAAAATTTTAAAAATGTTAATGGCATAGCTAAGGCCAAGTCAGAGATTATGGAGAGTATAATATCCGGTGGAACAATAATATTAAACAGAGATGATAAATTTTTTCATTTTTTATTTAAAAAAGCAAAAAAACTTAAACTAAATATTTCAACTTTCGGAAAAAATAAAAATTCAGATATTTATATAAAAAAGGTTATAAAAAAGGGATCTGAGTCAAAAGTATTTATAAAAGTTTTTAATCAAATAATTGATTTTACAATTCGAGATTTAAACATTTATAACGTTTTATCTGCAATAGCAGTCTTAAAAGAATTAAAAATGGATATTTCTAAAATTAAATCAAAGTTTAAAAATCTTGAGTCACCTGAGGGCAGAGGAAAAAAGTATTCTATCACTAGATATAAAAAACAATTTAAATTGATAGATGAAAGTTACAATGCCAATCCTTTATCTGTTAAAAATGCTATTAATAAGCTTAATTTGATCAAAAAGGAAAAATTTAAGAAATATTTGATTCTCGGCGATATGCTTGAATTGGGCTCTAAATCTAAAAAATATCATGAAGAATTATCTAAAGTTATTAACAAATCTGATATCGACAAAGTATTCGTTAAAGGAAAAAAATCAATTTTCACATATAAACGACTTAACAAAAATAAAAGAGGAAATATTTTACAGAATGACGAAGATATTGATCTTAGCTTAGGCAAGACGATATCTAATAATGATTATCTGCTGATAAAAGGATCTAATGCGACAGGACTAAATAATTTTAGTAAAAGGATGATAAAAGGAATATAAATGCTATTTAATTTTCTAACTTCTCTTGTTGATCAGTATTCATTTTTAAATGTATTTAAATATTTAACCTTTAGAACAGGTTTATCAGTAGTAACATCTTTAGTTATTGTATTTATTATAGGCCCCCCTCTAATTAAATTATTTTCTGAAAAAATGATAACTGGTCCAATTAGACAAGATGGGCCAATTGATCATATAATTAAAAAATCTGGCACACCTACTATGGGTGGAGTCATTATTATTATCGGGATTATATCTAGCACTATTTTATGGGCAGATTTAACAAATGTTTATGTCTGGACTTTAATCTTTGTGTCTTTATCTTTAGGGGCTTTAGGATTATTAGATGATATACTAAAGATCAAGTTAAAGAATTCCAGTGGACTTAAATCAAGATACAAGTTTCTTGGCCAAGTAATAATTGGAATATTGACGTTATTAATTTTGATTAATTATTCCAATCATGAATATTTAACTAATCTTTATTTTCCCTTTTTTAAAAATTTAATTTGGCAAATGGGGTTATTTTTTATCCCTTTTGGTCTATTTGTTATTATTGGAGCATCAAATGCAGTAAATTTAACTGATGGTTTAGATGGACTAGCAACTGTGCCTGTGATGTTGGTTGCGCTTTCTTTCACATTAATTTCATATGTTGTTGGTAATACGATTTTTTCTGAATACTTACAAATTCAATACATCCCAGATGTTGGCGAACTATCAATTTTTTGTGGATCAGTTGTGGGAGCTTGTTTAGGTTTTCTCTGGTATAATGCACCTCCAGCAAAAATTTTTATGGGAGATACTGGTTCACTTTCATTAGGAGGTTCACTCGCAGCTATAGCAATTATTGTTAAACACGAAATTGTTTTAGCTATAATAGGAGGGTTGTTTGTTTTGGAAACAGTTTCAGTAATTATCCAGGTTACCTCCTACAAACTAACAGGAAAAAGAATTTTTAAAATGGCCCCAATACATCATCACTTTGAAAAAAAGGGGTGGGCAGAGTCAACAATTGTTATTCGGTTTTGGATAATAGCTATCATTTTAGCATTGGTTGGGTTAGCAACATTAAAATTAAGGTAAAAAATGCTCCAAATTCCAAAACTCAAAGAACTATCGTTCCTTGTTTATGGGTTAGGTTTATCCGGCCAGTCAGTTGTAAAATTTTTTAGAAAAAATAATATAAAAAAATTTAATGTTTGGGATGACAGCCAAATAAATGTATTTAAAAAATATAGACCAAAAAACTTAATTAAGATTTTGCGTCAAGTTGACTATATTGTTCTAGCACCAGGTATAAGTTTATTAAAAAATAAAAATTTATTCAAATTTAAAAAAAAAATAATAACAGATATAGATTTATTTTACTTAAATGAAAAAAAACCCAAAAGCATTGTCGTTACAGGTACGAATGGAAAGTCAACAACGTGTAAATTAATAGCTCATCTTCTTCAAAAAAATAAATTTAAAATTTCGATAGGAGGAAACATAGGTACCCCAATATTAGATTTAAAATTTCAAAAAAAAAATTTTGTTATTATAGAAGCTTCTTCATTTCAACTTTCACATTCAAAATTTATTTGTCCTGATTATGCCTTTTTTTTAAATTTGACAAATGATCATTTAGACTGGCATGGAAACATGAATAATTATTTAAACTCCAAGCTAAAAATATTCCAACTTCAAACAAAAAAACATTCTTCAATCATTAATAGAAAATTTAAAAATATTTTTTTAAGAAAAAAATTTAAAGGAAAGCTGATATTTCCTGAAGATAAAAATTATAAAAAGATAAAATTTAAAATTAAAAATGATTATTTAACATCTAATATAAATGATGAAAATATGAGTTTTATTTTTACTTTTGCTAAAATTTTAAAAATTAGAGAAAAATCTTTCATAAAATCAATGGCGTCATTTAAAGGATTACCACATAGATTTGAAATTTTTTTGAAAAAAAAAAATATTACTTTTATAAATGATTCAAAAGCAACCTCATTTAGAGCTACACAATCTGCATTAAGTAGTCTTAGCAATATTTACTGGATACTTGGAGGGCTACCAAAAAAAAATGATAAAATTAATATTTCAATTTTAAGAGAAAATATATTTAAGTGTTATTTAATAGGCAAGCATATAAATTTTTTTAAAAAACAAATAAAAGATAAATTGATTTTTTCGATTACTAAAAACTTAAAAAATTCAATTATTCAGATCTCTAAAGATAGTAAAATGCAAAAAAACAATGATAAATTTGTTTTATTAAGTCCTGCCGCAGCTTCATTTGATCAATTTACAAATTTTGAAGATAGAGGAAACAAATTTAAAAAATTATGTAAAAGATATGCAAGAAAATTCATTTAAGTTTTTATTAACAAATTACTGGCGCAGTTTAGACAAGAAAATTTTAATTAGTTTTTTTGTATTATTTTTCTTAGGTATTTTTTTTTCTTTTTCTTCCACATCTTCTCTGGCAGGTGAAAGGTTAAATAAAGATTATTATTTTTTTTTTACAAAACATCTCATTTTTATGATTTTAGCTGTATTAATTATGATCACTATTTCAGCAATTAAGACTGAATTTTTTGCTAAACTTGTAATTCCTATATTTTCTGCAGCATTTTTGCTCTTAGCATTAGTTCCAATAATCGGCGTAGAAGTGAACGGAGCAAAGCGTTGGATAGATCTTTATGTATTTAGACTGCAACCAATTGAGATATTAAAACCTTTTTTTATTTTAATGACAGTAAAAATATTGACCCTTGAAAAGTTAAAAAACTCTCAATTAAAATATTTTTTGAGTTTTATACTTTTAAGCTCTGTAATAATTTTATTAATTGATCAACCGGACCTAGGCCAGTCAATATTATTGATAGGAACTTGGGTTTCTACTGTTTTTATTTCTGGAGTAAGTTTAATTTATATATTTCTTTTCTTTTCAATCTTTTTTATATCAATTAGCTCCTTACTGTTTTTTTTACCCGAAAAGTTTGGATATATAATTAATCGTTTAATTACTTTTTTTGACCCTAATCAAGGAGACAAATTTCAATCATCCTCAGCTCTTGAAGCAATAAAATTGGGAGGGCTTACAGGACAGGGAATGGGAGAGGGAATTCTTAAAGAAAGTGTGCCAGAGGCCCACACAGATTATGTAATAGCAGTAATATCTGAAGAATTCGGCTCTTTGGTTTCAATAATGATAATGATTATATTTCTATATATTTCATTTAGAATTATTAAAAATTGTTTTAATCAAGATAATCAATTCCTTAAGTTTTCATTAATTGGTTTAGCAACATTATTAATATTTCAAACGTTTATTCACGCTGGTGTAAATACTAATTTATTACCTACCACAGGCATGACCTTGCCTTTTTTAAGTTACGGAGGCTCATCTTTAATTGGAAGTGCAATTTTGGCTGGTTTAGTTTTAAACTACACAAAGAATAAAGCATATTTATATGACTAAAAAAAAAATTATTATAGCAACAGGTGGCACTGGTGGACACATATTCCCAGCTTATAGTTTAGCAAGTTATTTAATGAAAAAAGATTTTAACGTAAAATTAACTACTGATAAAAGAGGTGAAGAATATCTCAAAAATTATAAAAATCTTAATTTGATAAAAATCCCCTCGTCTCCTTTGATAAGAAAAAATATTTTAAAATTAACATATTCGATATCAACTAATTTTTTTTCAATCTTAAAATCATTGTTTTTTTTATCATTCAATAGACCTTGTCTTGTTTTTGGGGTAGGGGGCTACTCATCTTTTCCAGTTTGTGTTGCTGCATTTATTCTTAGAATAAAATTTGTTATATATGAAAGTAATTTAACTTTAGGAAAAGCTAATAAATACCTTTTACCATTTGCTAAGAAAGTTTTCGTTTCCTATAGAGAGTTAGAGGGCATACCTGAAAAATATAATGATAAAGTTGTTGAAACTGGAAATCTAATCAGAGAAGAAATAATTAATTTAAATTTACAGGATCAAGAAAATAGCTTTAATACTATAAAGATTTTAGTGCTTGGAGGAAGTCAAAGTGCTAAAGTTTTTGCAGATGAATTGCCTCAAATATTTAAAAAAGTAAAAAATTCTGGAACAACAATTAAGGTTTTGCAGCAATGTCAAAAAAATCAAGTTGATCAATTATCTCAATTTTATAAAAAAGCTGGCATAGAATTTGAAATTTTTAATTTTACTGACAAAATTATTAATTATTATTCTCAAGCGAGTTTAGTAATTACACGTTCAGGAGCTTCTGTCTTAGCAGAGTTAGTTAATATCAATAAACCTTTTATTGCAGTGCCTCTTCCTACATCAGCTGACAACCATCAATACAAAAACGCTGAGTTTTATCAGAAAAAAGGGTATGGATATTTATTGGAAGAAAAAGATATAAAAGATAAGTTGTATGAATTATTGAACCTGATTTTAAAAGATAAATTATTAATACAAAAGATTCTTTCAAATCAAAAACAATATTCAGACAAAAATATTTTCAAAAATTTAAGTGCCCAATTAGAAGAAATTTTAGATGAAAAAAATTAATTTAGGTCAAAAAGATATAATTCATTTTGTAGGTATTGGAGGAATAGGTATGAGCGG
>MDTG01212040.1_pt1 | contig 12612 bp, 15 predicted proteins | sample 811421 | NCBI WGS metagenome assembly MDTG01 (sample SAMN05326645, study PRJNA326480) | marine metagenome | isolation source: seawater | place: Pacific Ocean: South East | collected 2011 | reverse complement strand
ATTTTTACGTGTGGATCAAGCACCATTGTCATTTGAGTATGAGGACCTTGTGATGTCTTCGGGTTCGAAGTTTGGTGTGATGCTGTTTAACATGTTAAGATTAAATGTTGAAAAAAGAAATATTACAATTAAGTTTAACAGTCCAGTACAGAAACCAAATGAAATTGAAGATGACATAGTTGTATTAAGTTGTGGTGGCTTTGAAAACAATGACAGCATGAAGAAGGATTACTTTCAAGGACAGCCTATTTTAATTAATGGATATCCACACAATACCGGAGACGGAATAAAATATGCACAAAGTTTGGGTGCTGATCTTTGGCACATGAAATTGTATCATGGAAGTTATGGATTTGATATGGGCAATGGTGTTGGAGCACGTGTAAAAGGATTCACTACCTATATGCCTGGCACTATGCCAGCAGATCCTTTTAAACAATTAAGATTTATAATCGTTGATGCAGAAGGTAAACGATTCATGAATGAATGGCCACCTTACTATACTGATCATAGTTACCGACCAATGGAAACATATAATTTTACTAAACAGATGTTTGATCGCATTCCTGCTTATTTTATTGCAGATGAGACAAGCAGACAAGCAGGCCCGTGGGGAACTGTTAGAAGTTATGGATGTGATGTGTCTGATTGGAGCGATGACAATGTGCAAGAGATTGATAATGGAGTTTTATCAAAACACGAGTCGATACAATCTATGGCAAATGAAATTGGATGTGCATATGATATACTAAGTCAAACAATTACTGATTGGAATCAAACTGTAGATACAAAAGACGATGTCTATGGCAGACCTATTATGGGCAATGAACAAATACAACATGCACCATATTACGTAGGAAAACTTTATCCTGTTGTAGGAAACACTCAAGGCGGACCTAGGACAAATCATCATAGACAGGTGTTAGATGCCTTTGGCGAAATTATTCCTAATCTTTATACAGCAGGTGAATGTGGTTCAATTTTTGGCAACATATACATGAGCGGTGGTAATATAAGTGAATGCTTTATTTCTGCACAACAAATAAAAAACAAAATACAGGAGCAAATGAATGATCAAGTATATCGACCTTCCCAGGTTGCATGAAGAAGTACGTCACACATTACAGCCTAGATCAGAAGAAGTTTATCAAAGTGGCAATCACTTCCCGGGCAAATATTGTGAACTAGCAGAAAATGTGCTTAAAGAGATGTCTGGCAGAAAACATGCATGGCTTGTGACTTCGGGCACTGCTGGAATACTTTCTATGTTCCTTGCAAATAAGATTCAACCTGGTTCTACAATCGCTTGTACAAATTATTCTTGTCCGGCCACAGTGATGCCTATAAATCTTATAGGAGCCAAACCTGTATTCTTTGATGTCAATGAATATGGCCAACAAACATATGATGACAGACTTAAAGACTGTGATTATATAATGGCCACAGGTTTGTATGGCGACACATACGATCATGATGAGTTTGCAAAATATGGTAAACCGATAATGAATGATTCTGCACAAAGTTTTGGTGCAAAGTACAAAGGCGTAGAAAGTTTGGCTCACGGACAAATGAGTATTATATCATTCTCAACAAATAAAAATTGTCCTATATACGGAACTTATGGAGCCGTATTGACTGATGATGACGAGTTAGCCGAACGTCTTAGATTAATTAGACGCAATGGATATGAAAATAGAGATGTTGCTCTTGATATACCTATTATAGGAATGAACATGCAACCACATGAAGATAAAGCGGCACAGGTGTATACTAGTTTACAATTTTTACCAGACTGGCAAAGACGCAGAGCAGAAGTCAACGATTACCTAGAAGAACAATGTAAACAAATAGGCATCAGTACACGTCAGTCACCAGAATATAGCACAAGAAACTATCATAAATTTATGATATTTGTAAAAGACAATCGTAAATTTGTAGAAGCAATGGCTGAAAAAGGAGTCAGTTGCCAATTGCATTACACTTATCATTTTGCAAAGACTGAGGTGTTTGATTCCAAATGGAACACAGAATATCCTGGAACAGAATGGTGGAGACAACACGCAGTGACAATTCCATCAAATCCATGGTTAACAACAAAAGAGTTGGAAACAATTATTAAAGCACTAAAAGATACAGTAACTAATGAGGATTTAGGATTATGTCTAAACTAAAGGCAATGTATCCTGCTAAAGGCAGAGACAACTATATTAAACCATTGTATGACGAAGCAAAATCTCGCGAATTGTATCATTTTGATCATGACGCAGTAGATGATGACGATCTTATTCTTAAGAAGAAATTTAATGGAACATTCGAAGATGAGATATCAAAGTTTGAATCTGATTATATTCTAAACTGGGATTTAAAAAATGAATACCTTGGTATGCAACTAGCAGAGTGGTTGAGTCTAGGATATGATATAAGAAAACAAAATCATAAAATGCAACCTAATGATGATACACCCAAGGTTAAAAAAATGATTGAAAGTGTACCGTTGGAAGATGAAGGACGAACAGGATTAATTACATGGCAACCACCATTCTATCATATTCCGTATCACCTAGATGTTCTTGCAAGTACAGGACTTGACCCCGAAGTAACAATTAAGGACGGATACAGAGTGCTCATTTTCTTAACCGATTGGTGGCCTGGTGAATATCTAATTTGGGGTAACACAACAATAGATCATTGGAAGGCTGGTGACGTACTTGCCTGGCCAGCATTTAAATATCCACATGGCACTTGTAATATTAGTCACCATACTGGCTATCGAGTAAGACTCAGCGGTATAGGTGGAGACCAGTTTAAAGAGTGGATTGCAAGTGATGATATCATCGAAGTGTAATGGCTTGGGATTATACTTGCAACAATAAAACGTATATCGATAAAACAAAAGCAGTTATCGAATCCACTAACACACACCACCCTATATACTTTCATGCTCCAACATCATATGATACATTTGATTTTTCTTTGGAACCTAGTGCTTCTTGGTTAGACATATTGAAAAGCAAGGCCCTACAATATAGAGAAAGTTATGATTATATCAGAATATTTTTTTCTGGAGGGTGTGATAGCAAAACTGTCTTACAAACATTCATAAGCAACGGAATTTATATAGATGAGATAGTGTGTATTAGAAGCGGAATTACAAGTAGAGATTTTGAAATAGATTTTGTAGCAGAACCATATTTGCAAAAAATACAAAAAAGTATTCCTAACACAAAAATTAATATGGTGACTCCTACAAACAAAGACTATGAAGATTTATTCAGTGATAAAAATTATTACATGAAACTGATAGAAGCAAGACCAATGTATTGTTGGCATTTTGGAATTACTAACTTCTTAGACAATGTTGCAATCTACGACCAAAAAGGTAAGACAGCAAATATATTTGGTATGGACAAACCATTTATACGTTATTGCAAAGGTGGTTGGTACACATACTTTCTAGATGTTGACGTGGAACCACAACCTGGACAAATAAATTTCTTTATTGACGATCCTGAAATACATTCTAAACAATGTCACATGCTTTTAAACAAAGTGAAAGAAGACTTTCTTCAGGAAAATTATAATTCAGTATCTTCTTATTTTGACGGCAATCAAGATTTTTGGAACAAACACTCTGGCAGACTGATGTTCGATGATAGTTTTATTCCTAAGTTACCTGAACATGGAACATTACAATTTGACACTGGCGAAGAAATTTATTGTTGGAATCAAAAAGAAAGACTTGCTCTAGAAGTTTTGAAAAAAGAAAATCCGGCTTTAGTAAAAAAATGGAAACGTAGTATGGATGAATTTTCTACACTGGCCGATGGAAAATGGTGGAATCAAGGACGACCAGAACTAGGATCAGTTGGTATTTTTAGTAAATTTTATTCACTTGAGAACAAAGGCATAATAAAAACTGTAGACGACTTATATCCAAATGGCTTTACACTTGACACTTAACCAAATCGTGTTACAATAGCATATGATCAAACGTATAGGATTCTGTTGTCAATGGTTTCACCATGATCAGACACTAAAGAAAAAACAACTAGAAGAGTTACAAAGACCATTCAACACAAGAGCAACCACTGTCCGTTGGCTGAATGAACACAAAGAAGAAGCAGAAGACAAACTGCAATTTGTGTTTCATCACAACATACAAGCAATTAAGAATTTGATTACGAAAGTAGGTGGCCTGCCTGCAGAACGTAGAATGTGCAGGATATCATCTCCGATACTGCCAGTGGCAACACAGATTGATTGGAAGTATTATTGGGATAAGCCTGATGTGATAGCATATTGCGAAAAACACTTTGCTGAATGTGGCGAACTTGCAAGAGAAAAAGATGTTAAGATATCTTTTCATCCTGGACAATTTACTGTACTTGCATCTGAAACTCCTGACATTGTAGAACGTAGCATAGAAGAATTTGAATACCATACATCAATGGCTCGCATGATGGGTTTTGGCAAAACATTTCAAGATGGTTGCAAAATTAATGTACACATATCAGGTAGACAAGGCCCAGAAGGCATCCGTAAAGCATTGCCTCGACTTTCACCTGAAGCAAGAAATCTTATCACAATAGAAAATGATGAGATGGGTTGGGGTCTAGATGCTTCTCTTGAACTTGAGAAGGATGTTGCCCTTGTTATGGATATTCATCATCATTGGATTAGAGACGAAGAGTACATTGATTCAAATGATGATAGAGTAAAACGTGTGAGAGATTCATGGCGTGGTGTAAGACCAACCATGCATTACTCTTATTCACGTGACGAACACCTAGCAGTTGCCGATCTAGGTGATCGAACACACACTGAGATGCACAACATCCAGGATTTATTGGCACGCGGTTGTAAAAAACAGAAACTTAGAGCACATTCAGATCTATTGCCTAACGCAAAAGTGAATGATTGGGCACTGAGTTTTGGCGACGAATTCGACATACAGGTAGAAGCAAAAGCAAAAAACCTGGCTGCCGAACAGTTGTACAACCAGTATTTGGCGTTATAAGTACATTTTTGTAAATAAACAAGGAGAATGATTATGTCTATTTGGACTTGGCTATTAGGCGACAAAGCAGAAACTACACCTGCAAAGAAAAAAGCAGTAAAAGTTGCTGTGAAAAAGAAAAAGAAAAAAGTCGCTAAGAAAAAGAAAAAAGCCGCAAAGAAAAAGAAAAAGTAAATTATGAAGATAGACCATGTGCTGTTTAAAGAATGCCCGAGAACAAAAGCCAAGGTCTGTGAATGTGATAGTGTTACCAGTTTATCAGAAGCAAATGAAATTGTAAATGCAACATCTGAACTGATACACTCAGACACTGTCAAAGGCACAATAAAATTTACACAAGAACCAGGTGGTCCAACTGTGATCACTGGAGAAATTACAGGCGTTGAGCCTGGCGAGCATGGATTCCATATACATGAATTTGGAGACTTGTCCGGAGGATGTGACACTGCTGGTGCACATTACAATCCGGACAATGCTGAACATGGTGATCTAGAAGAAGGTCATGTTGGTGATCTAGGCAATGTGACTGCTAATGAAGACGGAGTGGTAACATTGGACATATCTGCATCAAGGGTTGACCTAAGTGGTGACCGAAGTGTTGTTGGAAGATCAATAGTAATACATTCCGACAGAGACGATCTAGGCCTAGGCGGAGATGCTGAATCTATCAAAACTGGTAATTCAGGCGAAAGATTGGCCTGCAGAGTGATTGTTCTTTCATAAATTTTGTGCTATAATACAGAATGATAGATAGAGAACATTACGAAAAAGAATATCCCACACTTACTGAGAAACTTCATACAGTGTATGATCCAGAGATTCCTGTTGATGTGTTCGAACTTGGTTTGATATATGATATACAAGTAAACAAAGACAAGTCTGCCGATGTTGTTATGACATTGACATCACCTAATTGTCCTGTTGCTGAACAGTTACCACAATGGGTACAAGCGGCTGTGGCTGATGCAGGATACTCTCCTGTAAGAATGCAACTTACATTTGACCCACCATGGGAAATGTCATTCATGAGCGATGATGCACGTTTATTAATGGGGATGTAAATACAGTTATGATTGAGTTGACTGAAAATGCTATAACACATTTGAAAAACCTTACTGAAAAGAATAAGAAAAATTACGTGCGGCTATCAATAAAAGGCGGTGGTTGTGCTGGGTTCGAATACGATTGGACATTCGAAGATGAGGAAGGTTATACAAGAGATGATGTACTTCTTGAAGACCTTTTATTGATTGATAGAATGTTTGAATTTTATATGTTAGGTATGACATTAGATTACAAAGAAGAAATATTTGGTTCGCAGTTTGTGTTTGATAATCCACAAGCATCATCCAGTTGTGGATGTGGCACATCCTTTGCAGTGCAATAAATATTATTATGATCGATCCAATTAGCAGTTTGATATCTGTATGGCTGGTAACTGTCACAGTCCAATTCAAAGAAATTGATCAATACTATTCTACATATAATCGCACAGTAAGTTTTCAATCAGAACAATTTTGCAAAACAGTGCTAGAAGGCGGATACGATTATTTTGAAGAATCTTTCACAGACTATTGGGGAAATGAAGATCATGAATTTGCTGACTACACCATAGTCGAGTATAACTTAGACTGCAAAGAATGGTATATGGCGGCAGATGGTGAATGGTACATGGTTGGTACAGAACCAACAATTACAATTTAATCTCGGTAGAACTTGCATCAATTTTCCAAATCTTACGCATTTCAACACCCACTTTTTGTGCATACTTTTTTACATCACATTTAGAACAAACATGATGAAAGTTGTTTGATGCTCTGGCTGGACTGACTTTGCTTTTATCACGCACAAACTCTGTACTACAAGCATCACATTTGAAATGATAAGCAGAGCGTCTGCGTTTGAAATTGTGTACCTTGCCTAACTTGCTCTCTCGTTGATGCAAGTGAATTTGTGTGGTTTGTTTGATAAACATCTTACATTAGGTTTATAGAAATATTTATTAAATACAGTTCGTCAACACCAACGGAGAACACAATAATGGCAAAACAAACAATAGGAATAGGATCAGCGGCCAATGACGGTACTGGTGATCCATTAAGAACAGCATTTGATAAAATCAATGATAACTTTGATGAAATATACACAGAACTAGGTGGTTCATCTTTATCAAGTTTATCCCTTTCAGGCAATGCACTTATATCAGACGTAACAAACTCAGATATTAACATTACACCAAACGGCACAGGCATGGTGATAATCAATTCGAATTTAGAAGTAAAAGGCACAACCACAGAAATAAATGCTACCACATTAGAAATAGGCGACAACTTAATTGAATTAAACAAAGACAACTCCGGCGGTGCTGACGAAGATGCTGGAATATTCATACAACGTGGATCAGCAGGCAACAATGCTGTATTTTACTGGAATGAAGGTGATGACAAATTTAAAGCAGTCTTATCAACATCTGCTTCCACTGTTACAGCAGTTACTGATTCGTCCACTGCAACCATTGTGGCAAATCTTGAAGGCGATGTTACTGCTGGCACTGTTGACACGAACATTATCAAATCAACTGACTCATCGAATATAAGAATACAAGAAGCAGTTGAAATTAGCGGAGCAGTTGTTGGCGGAAGTACAGCGGACTTCACTGGTGCTGTGACATCAGGTGGTATAGTAACTGGAACAGCGTTGACTGTTGGTGCGGCTGTTTTAACTGAAGCAGAGTTAGAAACAATTGATACAATAACAGCAGGTACTGTTACTGCATCAAAGGCAGTGATAGTTGATTCTGATAAAGACATTGGATCATTTAGAAATGTAACTGCAACAGGAACTGTTACAGCAAAAATTGGTGACTTTGAATCTTTACAATCAACTGATTCAACTGGTGTTACAATTAATGATAACCCGGTTCTTAACGGTACAATCAAAGCAGAAGGTTCAGACCGCGTAAACATAGCAGATGGATTGAATGTGAATGGTGTTATCAGTGGCGACTCGTTGGATGTTAATGAAATATCATCAGCTGATTCAACTGCTGTGCAATTTACAGACAGTATCAATGTTGCAGGATCAGTATCAGCAATATCACTAGATGTAGACTTAATTAAAAATGGAGATTCATCAGCAGTTAAAATTGATGATGGTGTTGAAATAGTTGGAGTTGCAAACGTCACAGGTGATATTGTGCATACAACAGGAATAACACAACTTAGTGTAGAAACTGTGTCAGGTGACTCTGCTGGTACAGATGTTATCAGTGTTGCAACAGATATAACTTTCCTTGACATGAGTTCAGGTGGTATGACTCTATCGATAGCAGACGGTGTTGATGGCCAAATCAAATATATTATTTGTAACCAAATAGGTACAGTTGCAGGTGGTGGTAATGCTACTCCAGCCTTACTTGCAAATACCAACGGAAACTGGACTACACAAATTAGATGGGATGCTGTGGGCGAAGCGGCAACTTTGATATTTGATGCACAAACAGGCAAATGGAACATTGTTGGTTCGCAGGGTGTTACAATAACTTAATTTTGCATTAATACACATGCAAGAGATAAAACTGTATTTCCTAGTGTTTATATTGGTCATTTAGTACATGTGGTCTAATTCCCTACATTAATTTACTTAAATACTACAAATGGCTAAACCTCTATGGACAACAAATGCCGGGTCTCTGGGCAGTATCGACGAAGGCGTATTCTTTTCCCAACAACTGATTGCCACAGATTCAGACGGTGATAATGTAACATATTCATATTTGGCTGGTAATCTTCCAGCTGGAATACAAGTTAAATCAAACGGATTTATTGAAGGGACTCCTACCGAAGTTGGTTTTAGAACAGAGTCTACGTTCGTTGTAAGAGCCACAGCAGGCTCTGATGTAGCAGACAGAACATTTACATTATTTGTAGAAGGGTCTGATGCTCCAACATGGACCACTGGAGCCGGACAAATTGCTAACCTTTTTGATGGCACTTATCTAGATTTTCAATTACAAGCGGCAGACTCTGACAACGATATCAAAAGTTATAAAGTAATAGCAGGAGAACTACCACCAGGTATTACATTATTAGAAGAGACTGGTCAACTTAGAGGAGTAAGTTTACCTGTGGATGTTGAATTATTTGATTCCTCGCAAGTGGGTTGGGACGGTGTAGAATGGGACGAAACGCAACTGTGGGACTTTACACCAGGGTTTGGCTCAATAACTAAATCATATGAATTTACAATAAGAGTATCAGATGGTGCCACTTTCACCGATAGGACTTTTTCAATAGGTGTGTCAGGAGCAGGCAAAAAAGCATCCAGTGAAGAAGTTAGAACAGATACTACCCTTGCGTCTGCAGATGCTACTGATGATATAAGACCGTTACACTTTACCACCGAAGCAGACCTTGGAGATTTCGAACATGAAAACTATTACATTATTACAATTGATATTGTTGATCCAGATGATGCCCTACAACAATCAGGTGACGTGAAAGTTGTGTATGAAATTACTGCTGGCACACTGCCAACTGGCTTGACAGTGGATTATGAAACTGGAGAAATATACGGAAACTTGCCTAGATCAATTAATGCTCTTACAACATACACATTTACTATTGGTGCAACAAAACGTTCAGATTCTAGTTCATTCATAGAACAAACTTTTACACGCGAATTCACAATGAGAGTTAGAGGTGTTGGTTATGACACCATTACTTTTTCACCAGTGGTTGAGGAGATAAATTTATAATGTCTAATGTAATCAAATTAGGATCTATTACACCTTACAAGGATTCTGTGTTTAAAATAGGTGCTACAACTGAAACATCTATTCCATTACATTATACTTACAAGTCAGGAAGAACACCACCAGGATTACGTGTTGAGCCTGATGGTGAAATCACAGGCACAGTGAAAGACCAATTGTTTAGTTTAGATGATATAGATACTACATTTGATAATGATTCCACATCAATTGATAAAGATTTTGATTTTACCGTGACTGCAACAGGAAAGTCTGGACAATTAGTCAAAGAACAAATTTATAGAATATCTTGTGCAAAAAGAACAAAAGATGAAATTACAAACATGTATGGACAAATTTTTGTTACAGAAACTGCTCGTACTGATTTTTTGAACTTTATCACTGATAACAAGATATTTGTTAATGATGCAAGATATAGACAGCAAGATAAAAATTTTCAAACAATTCCATTTAAGGTTTTGTTCTTAGCTGGAGTACATCTAAAATCTCTAGGAACTATGCTTAATTTTATGGTAGACAATAATTACACCGTGACTCTTAACACAGGAGAATATAAATCAGCCAAGGCAAAAGATTCTGCAGGCAATGTAATTTATGAAGTAGTGTATGCTGAATTAATAGATCCTAACACCGGATCCGACAATACAATCACATTCAGCAACCAATTGTTACCAGATATAACAATAAGATTCAATACATCTACAATCGACTTACTAGCAGACAATTCACTTCCAATCCCTGGCACAAAAGCAACTAAGATTTTCACAAACGCTATAAAGAGAATGCAAGATGAATTGAAAGCAGGACTAACTGTTGAAAATTTTGAATACTTGCCTTTATGGATGAAGTCAGCACAGGATGATGGACTAGTGCTTGGACACAAAAACGTGTTACCAATTAGATACTGTAAAGCAGGTGAGTCTAATAAAATTTTATACAGAATAAAAAATGAAAGCACATATGACATTCGTGCTTTGCCTATAAGTTTTGATAGATGGATATTAGACCACAACTTAGGCACAACATTTGATGATACCACTGCATCAGTGTCATACACAGGTGACGGCTCAACTGTGACATTTGAAGGCCCTAAATCTGTAGCAACTGACAACGCATTAATTTTTACTGTGAACGGACAAAGATTAGCAAACAGTGAATTTACTGCCACAGGAAGCAGTATAGAAGTTAATACAGCACCTGTCGATGGAGCATCTATTGTTATTGCACTGAAACCTACAACATTTACAGGTGGAGCAGAATGCACCTTTGATAGTAGTTCTACTGTAACAACACTGGACGGCGATGGTACAAGATTTATTAACCTAGGCCCAACATTTGATAGGAATAAGCCTACAGACATCCAATTATTAATGCAAAGAGGCTCTGTAACAGACAGAATTACTCATGTGTCAAAACAACGAGAATTAGTGAGAACAAGGTAATAAATAATATTATATGACAACAGCAATCACAGTAGCAAATATAGATTCAGCGTTTCCGGTAGCAGGTCAGGATAATGATTCGCAAGGATTCAGAGATAACTTTACGCAGATCAAAACACAACTTACAACTGCTGGAACAGAAATTACAGCATTACAAACAAACAGTGCAGTAACAAACGCAGATACAGACTTTAATGGACATGATCAATCAGAACTAGTCCTTAAAGATTGGGGACAAAAAGTTGTTGCCAAAGGCGCAGTAACTGGCTCTGTTGCTTGTTCGTTTGCTGATGGTAATGTTACAACTGTTACCACTTCAGGAAACCTTACACTTACATTTACTAACTTTCCAACAGATGATTCAGGTACTAATGTGTACGCATCAATGAAGGTGTTAGTAACTAAGGCAGTTTCAACACACACAATTACATTAACTGGCGTAACATTTCCAAATGATGAAGATGGTGATGTTGGTGATTCATCTTCAGTGTCAACTGACTTTCCTGAAAGACAAGGAGTATATGTGTTTGATATATTTTCAGTTGATGGCGGAACAACCAAGTACATTTCCAAAATACTTGAATATACATCAGCGTCTTAATTAAATACCTAATATGTTTAATCCACACATGGAACCAAAGTCTCTCACAGATGAACAGTTGGAAACCCGTTTGAAAGATGTTACAATAAAATTGAATCAAGCGGCAAGAATGAATAATCAAAATATGTATCAACAAATTATTGCAATACAGACCACACTGCAACTTGAAGCACAAGAACGCTCAATGCGTAAAGCAAAAGAAAATAAAGATGACGATAATGACTCTCAATTTGATAATTTGATTAATGTTAAATGATGACGGCATAAGTTGGAAAACTAGATTTACCAACACAATGTATTTGCAAAACAAGTTGTGGCCCAACGATGTATCTATCAATATTCATATGTTGCCTGTGACTGACGGACCAAACTCACAACATGTTACATTTCAAAAAATAAAATATGTATTTGGTAAATCTTTACAAAACTCTATATTCATACAGAAGGATGAAAATTTATACAAGTCTTTCAGTGTATTCGACAATGATGTAATAGATTTTTTCGACACTCCTGTTGATCAAGTAGTAGGCGTAACATTATTGGCAAAACTGGATGCTATCGGCGGAGAGAGCATGAAAGTTGATGCTTTAGAAATTGAATCATGGCAAGGAGAGAATTTACGTTTTATGATTACTACAGACTCACCAGAATGGAAATTGTTACAAAACTGCGATACAAAAGATCCATGGTGGCACGATTCTTCTCCAAGGTTTTCAAACTTCAGCACAGAACAATTGACATGGGACGATATTGGCTTTACAATAAAAGAACATGAAGGATT
>MDTG01039891.1_pt1 | contig 12612 bp, 13 predicted proteins | sample 811421 | NCBI WGS metagenome assembly MDTG01 (sample SAMN05326645, study PRJNA326480) | marine metagenome | isolation source: seawater | place: Pacific Ocean: South East | collected 2011 | reverse complement strand
GGTCAAGATTTTCTATCATTATTCAGCCGCTCCCACACATCTATCGCTTCGGTTGTGCTCCCTTAGATGATCCCCGTGTCTTTCAGACGGGCTTTTTCATCATCATCAATATTTAGCAATTCACTCAGAACATAATCGTTGTCTTCTCCCAGTGTCGGACCAACGTGACGCACAGCGCCAGGTGTATCAGACAATCGCGGCGCCACATTTTGCATCTTTATCAAACCAAAGTCAGGATGCTCTACGTCCACAATCGCCTCACGTTCTTTGAAATGTTCATCCTCCAGCATATCTTCCGCCTTATAGATCAAACCACATGGAACGCCAAATTCGTTCATTCGCTCCTCAAGTTCATCAAGCGGAACGGTACGTGTCCACTCATTGATTAGTCCGTCCAATTCTTTTTGGTACTTCCCACGTGCTGAGTGCGTCGCATACCGTTCATCCTCGGCCAACTCTGGCCGACCCATCGCCTCTGCTAGACGTTTGAACACTGTGTCTTGGTTTGCAGCAATCAGGAGCAGCTTGTCGTCCGATGTGTCAAACACATTCGACGGGGACACATTTGGCAAAATGGCCCCAGTACGTTCGCGTACATAACCCGCAACGTCATATTCGGTAACCAACGATTCCATCATATTCAGCACGGCTTCGTAAATCGCACTGTCGACCACTTGACCTTTGCCAGTGCGCTCACGTGCATGAATGGCGAACATTGCACCCATGCAAGCGTGTACAGCTGCTAATTCATCACCAATAGAAATGCCCATGCGACTGGGCTGACTGGATGGATCACCAACAACATAGCGCAAACCGCCCATCGCCTCACCAATCGCACCATAGCCCGCACGTTTAGAGTATGGGCCTGTTTGCCCAAAACCCGTAACTCGCACCATCACCAAACGCGGGTTTATCTTCGACAGCTCCTCATAGCCAAGATTCCAACGCTCCATTGTTCCAGGACGAAAATTCTCTATGAGGATATCTGTAGTTTCAATCAGTTTACGTACAATGTCCTGACCGTCCTTTTCACGTAGATTGAGCGTAAGTGATTTCTTATTGCGCGCAACCACAGGCCACCAAAGCGATTTGCCATGCGGCTTTTCCCGACCCCATTGGCGCATTGGATCACCAATACCTGGAGCTTCGATCTTTATAACTTCTGCACCGAAGTCCGCGAGCAATTGCCCGCAGAAGGGCCCTGCTAATAATTGACCCATCTCGAGAACCCGAAGATCGCTAAGAGCGCCATCACCCATCGCTGCTGCTGCCATCTATGCCACTCCACTAAATCGCACTTGTATGATTCCAAACAATTTGTAATTTGTATACAAAATTCTTTTGGGAGAAACAAAAATGACCGATTTTGTGGAAATTATTGAGGTTTCACCAAGAGATGGAATACAGAATGAACCAAAAATTCTAAGTTCGAATACGAAATTGGAATTAATCCAACGAGGACTAGATGCAGGCCTCCGTCGATTTGAGGTAACAAGTTTCGTTAACCCCAAGCGCGTACCGCAAATGGCAGATGCAGATGACGTAGCAGCGGGTTTGCCACGCACCACAGATGCACGCTTTATCGGACTCACGCTAAATGCGCGTGGATTCAACCGAGCGATGGCAGCGAACCTAGACGAAGCAAATTTTGTTGTCGTGGCATCTGATACGTTTAACCAACGCAACCAAGGAGTAACTACGCAGGACAGCATCAACACATTTGCTCAATCCAAGGCAAACGGAAATGGAAAAATTGATCTGGGCATTACCGTCGCAGCAGCTTTTGGCTGCCCATTCGAAGGCGAGGTTTCTGTTAGCCGCCTTATGCATGTGGTGGAAGGCTGCATGGCACACGAACCGTTTGAATTAGCATTAGCAGATACAATAGGCGTCGCGTCTCCAAAAGACGTGAAAGACCGTGTTGCAGCTGTAAAAACCGCATTCCCAGAAATACGATTGCGCCTACATTTGCACAACACCCGAAACACTGGGTTTGCCAATGCGTGGGCTGGGATAGAGGCAGGCGTCAGTAGCCTCGATGCCTCATTCGGGGGTGTCGGCGGCTGCCCTTTCGCCCCAAATGCCACCGGCAATATTGCCACCGAAGATTTGATATACATGTTGAGCCGTGCTGGTGTACGCACGAATGTATCGCTAGATAAAACAATTGAAACAGCAGCATGGTTAGAGAGGAAACTTGGAAAAACAGTACCAGGGATGGTCATGAAGGCCGGTGGGTTTCCCGGTAAGAACAGTGTAGCCTGATGGATGACAACGGCAGACCCCCCGCTTCCGATTCAGCCTATGACGTCCTTCGAGCCCGTATTCTTTCAGGTGAACTTAAGCCGGGTGAACGCTTGATCGAGCAAACCGTGGCTAAGGATTTAGGAATAAGCCGCACACCTGTTCGCGAAGCAATTCGCCGCCTTTTACACGAAGGCTTTGTGGAAAAAGGTAAAGGTTACAGCACGCGAGTAACTAGTTTTTACGAGGAAGAGCTGACTCAACTATTTGAGATTCGACGGCGACTGGAATGCTATGCCGCAGGGCGTGCCGCCCGGATGGCTACAGATAAAGAGGTTGCAAAATTGAAGCAATTGTCTGAAGAAATGTTCGAACACATACCACCCAAGTCGCAAGCAGATTACAACATTATTTCGGTTGCCAATACAAAATTCCACAGGATTATATATGAAGCCGCTCGCTCCCCACGACTGACAGCTTTAATCACTTCAGCAGTGGACGTGGGCGTAGTTGCAAGAACCTATTATAGTTATTCAGAAACTGATTTATTACGCAGTGCTCAGCATCACAAAGAGATTGTCGACGCTATTGCTGCCCATGCCCCTGAATGGGCGGAAAGTGTAATGTCGTCCCATGTTTTGGCAGCCGCAAGTTCTGCATTTCAGGGACACACAGAAATAGCTGAATAAGGCGTCTCGCTTTTACTATTTTTTATTTGTTAAGGTTGCGGGTCAAAAATCAGTGACAAAAAAAGAATGTGCTATAGGTGGAATACTCACCGGTATTTCTTATAGGCGTTAAATCATCGGAAACTATCAAATTTACAATAATCACAAGCCCAGTGTTTCCATTGGTTAAAAAAGGATATTTCGTTTGCAATCTTTTCTGGGGATGAATGGTAATGCAAAAAACGGCTGACCATGATTATGGCGACTTTGTAAACTTTCTTAGTCAATTCATTATTTGATAAACAAATTTTATTTCCGTATTGACGCCAAAAGTGTCCGTGCTGCACAAAAAATCGTTTCCCTGTTAGAAAACTTTGCACATTTTCGCAAAAAGATTATGCAAACACACCTGCTGGTTATCCAGCGCGTTGGAAATTTAATACTCTCTCCAATTATAAAAACTTGTCAAAATCTTGGTAGTTGAAATATCATTAGTGGCCATCGTAATTATATTAATACAGCTCAAATAACGGACCATGATCAGTAAATTGGTCCATAATATTGTTTGCCCTGAGAGCGTGCCAATACGTCGCCGCATTAATTGGAACCATGGGTTTTCCAAGCTCTAACGCCATGTCGTTGCACAATTTTACCATTGAAAGATTTGTACCAACTTGCACAAAAGCGTCGATACTATCGTCATCCATTTCTAGAACAACCTCGCGCAAAGTTTCAGGCTGCACCTGTGCAATAGCAACGGGGCTAGAGCATTTGAGACCACGAAACTTGGCCACATCGAATCCGCAATCCTGAAAGAACCGGGTCACGTTTTTGTCCGAAATCGGAAAGTATGGTGAAATCACAGCAATCCGTTTGGCTCCAAACAAATTTAATGCTGCCTCGCAGGCAAACGACCCGGCCGAAACTTTAACGCCACAATGATCTGACAATTCCAACATCCGTTTTTCCGACGCGTCGCGACCATCCCAGAACATCAAAGCAGACATACCCATAATCAAATAATCCGGTTCACATGTCATACAACGATCCACGCATTCGTACAAAGTCGATCCAATTGCCTCAACCAACGCGACAAAGCTCTCGTCGTCTGTAACCTTCATGTTGGGCACATGAATGCGGCCATAATGGTTGGTCACACCTTCGACGCGCAGATCGTCCATATCGGGTTGAACAATGGTATTAGTCGACGGTGCAACAACGGCGTATTTACGGCGCCACCCTAGTGCATCTTTAAGCATCATCATCCCCTTTTTTTCTTTCTTATGTGAGGCTGAAGTCATCCCCAAGTCAATACTTGTCCAGACAACTTTTTTATTGCTGCGGCTACTTTCTCGGGCTAGGAGTTGTAGGATCCAGATATCTCCTTCTTAGGGTGACCCATGCCAAATCCTATACTACGACAGATTTTTGAAAGTGGCGGCTTTGTTCTAGCACCTGGCGTTTATGACATGATTTCAGCATTAATCGCCGATCAAATGGATTTTCAAGCTTTGTACGTTACCGGATACGGTATCGCCGCCTCGCACATGGGCTTGCCAGACGCCGGGTTAACAAGTTATGCCGACATGCTTTCGAGAGTTGCCCAGATTGCACGAGGCACCAATAAACCGATAATTGCAGATGGAGATACCGGATACGGTGGGTTGTTAAATGTACGCCATACCGTACAGGGTTATGAAGCTGCTGGAGTGACGGCAATACAACTAGAAGATCAGGAGTTTCCCAAGAAATGTGGTCATACAAAAGGACGCCGTGTCATCCCTACCCAAGACATGGTTAGTAAAATTAAGGTTGCGCTCGAAGCTCGACAATCTGAGGATTTTCTTATCATAGCCCGGACAGATAGCCGCACGTCTCTGGGACTAGACGAAGCCACGCATCGTGCCAATGCCTATGCTAAAGCCGGGGCCGATCTGATCTTTGTTGAAAGCCCGGAAAGTGTCGGAGAGCTGAACACCATTGCGGCCCAAATCAACAAGCCATTAGTCGCTAATATGGTGACTGGAGGGCGTACGCCCGTCCTCCCAGCCGAACAACTTAAACAGTTGGGTTTTAGCCTTGCTATACATCCGGGTCTTGGCTTCCTATCCGCTGGGGAAGCATTACGGCGCGGGTATACCGAATTACTGGAAAGTGGCAATGTAACCGAACAGCCACTGCACGATTTTGATGATTTCTGTCGAACTTTAGGTTTCGAAGACATTTGGGATTTTGACGCCCGCTGGGCAGATCCAACTAAAGATACCACCCAATAAAATAGGAAAACTTTATGCATTATGATTACGTCCCCCTTCCACAGCGCAAACCGTTAAAATGGCCTGATGGCAAACGCATGGCCGTGATCATCACTACAAACTTTGAATATTGGGACCCAGTCAAGGATACCGATCGCGTGATTTATCCTGGAGGGCCAGGCATTGTCGGTGGCACGTTAGCCGGACGCATTTATGACAACCCTAATTGGACATGGCGAGAATACGGCCAGCGAGTTGGTGTCTGGCGCATGTTTGACGCATTCAAGGCAGCTGGCGTTCCTACATCTTGCACAATTAACGCGAAGATGGCCCTGGAAAGGCGTGAGGTGGTCGATCATGCGGTTGCACAAGGCTACGAGATTGTCGCACATAATTGGGAGCAAACAGAACTACTAACTGACTTTCAGGACGACATAGACGCCGAGCGAGACGTGATAAAACGCACACTCGAAACCTACCGCGAGGCTGTGGGCAAAGATGCAAAGGGCTGGTTGTCTTGTTCTCTTCGATGCACCCCAAACACGGTTGATTTAATAGCCGAAGAAGGCCTCATTTTTACTTGTGACCTTTTGAATGACGACCAGCCCTATCTGGTCCAAACCCGCACTGGAGCACCTATGGTCTCGGTGCCATACACTTCAGAGGTAAACGACTTCACTGTATTCATGCGCCAAGGCCAAGATGTCGAGGGCGGCTTTAACGTATTTCGAGAGCAATTCGACTGGCTCTACAAAGAAAGTGCGACTAGCGGAAGACATATGAACATCGGACTACACCCCCATGTGATAGGTCAACCATTTCGCATGCGAGCACTTACAATGTTTTTGGACTACGCACGACAATACGATGACATCTGGTGGACGACACGAGAAGAAATTGCGGAGTGGTATTTGCAGAACCATAAAGCGCATATTTAAAACATGACAATGATGGATTGATGTCTACATCAAGCTTTTTACCAGGTGCTTACACCGATCAAAAACTGGCTATCTACCATTTTTAGATTCCACAGAGCTACAAAAAAATTTTCCAGAACTAATTCAAACTAACAGAAATTTGACGCTTATTGCTGGCAATTTTACATCAGAACCCAGTATAGCGATGTTAATTAAACTGTAAGCTAAACGAAGAGATAAAACCTGATTTTTCAAAGCTCTGAGCTCACCCATTTACCGCAAGCAACATAGATCTTACCAAATTCATTGCACTAAAAAGGGCGAATATGCCACACAGGAAAACAATAAAAATATTAGTTAAGTAGAAATAAAATGCCATTCCGCCGACAGGGTTGCCTTTACTCCAGCACCAAAGACTGTTTTAACCTTGATCGGTAAATGAACCGGTTCTCACCCAAATGCCAGTTGTTCGACGCAATCAACGTTCCGTCATCAGTTTCATAACGCCTCAAAATGCGCAAACAGACAGCTCCCTTTGGGAGCCGCAACGTATCCGCTACATCTTGTGGCATTGCAACCGCCTGAATTTCTTGAACCATATCAGTCACACGCTGCCCAGTCTGCTCCTCAAGGAAGGTGTAAAAAGGGGGGTTGCGATCAGCAAGTTGCTCCGCAAAATCTGCCAAATTGGGGGGTAAATAGCTATCGATCAAAGCTAAAGGCTCGCTTTCAGGCCCTTCAAACCGCAACCCCCGTTTGCAAATCCACTCTTCGCCTGCTTTAGCACCCAACCGCGCGGCCTGATCCTCATCCAGAACCAGTGGACCCACAGACAAATGCTGATAGATCGTTGCTTCCGCAAATTGCATCAGGTCGTCCATTGACTGATAGCTATGCAAAAATATGCCTTCCGCACGTTGTCGCAAGACAACTGATCCTGACCCTTGCCTCCGCGCAACCAGTCCTTCAGCTTGCAGACGGCGCAAAGCCTCGCGGATAGTAAAGCGGCTAGTATCAAATTCAGCACAAAACTCGGCCTCGCTGGGCAAAGATGAACCAACAGTATAAAGCCCACCTGCGATGCGCTCCCGTACCATTTTTAGAATCGTCAAATACCGAGCCGTCTTGCCTTTCTTTTTCCCTAAATTTGCCACTAATGCTCCATCAACAATTTTCCGAATCCTGAAATGTGATCAGAGATACCTGCCTGACGCAAAGCCCACCAATAGGTGGCCGCGTTAATCGCAATCACCGGTTTGTCCAGCCAAAATTCTGCAATACCCGCCAGCTGGGCAAAAGCCAGGTTCGTGCCAACCTGAACAATAGCGTCCACATCATCACCGTTCAATTCAATAACCGCATCTCGCAATGTTGAAGCACTTTCATGTGCAATCAGCTGAGGTGAGCGACATTTAAGCCCCGTAAGACGCACAACCTCAAATCCACAATCTGCAAAGAAACGGCGTACTTGCGCGTCGCCGACCGGCATATACGGTGTCAGTACGGCAATTCGTTTAATCCCACCGTAAGAATCCAACGCTGCGCGACAGGCGTCTGAACCCATAAAAACAGGCACGCCTGCCCGTGCTGACACTTGCCGCTCCAGTTCAAGCGAACCTTCCAATCCGTTCCAAAATGTTTCTGCAGACATGCCCATGATCAGAGCACCAGGGTTGCATGTCTTCACCTGATCGACGGCATTCAGAGTCTCGACGCGAATATCCTCCAACAACTTTTCAAAGTCAGCATCTGAATTTACGGGATTGTCCGCAATATGAATACGTCCAAAATGGTTTGTCACACCTACGGGTCGCATATCATCGTATTCAGGCTGCACTGAGGTATTTGTCGAGGGCGCAATTACACCAAATTTCATCCGAGGACCAAGACTGTCGACCATATCAATCAACGGTCTCTAGATCACGCAGAGACTGAATCATAGAGGAGCGCATAACATAACTTTTGTGCCTAATAGGATCTGCAACAATGGCGCGCAAATCGTCATGAAATGCTGCACGCTCGGTCGGATCAGTTGTGTTAAGCATCTGCCGGTTCCGCAGCGCCTGCGCTTGAACCGTCTCAATGGCTACCTTTCGGCGTTGACGTTCAAAACGTCCTATCAACGAAAGGTCTGCCCCATGCCACACATCGTACAGTTTAGACGTCAGGTTCACAGCATCATGAATACCACCGTTCATGCCCATCCCACCTAGTGGATTGTTCAAGTGTGCAGCATCACCTACTAGGAAAACTCGACCGTGCACATATTTGTCTGCGACCCGTTCATGCACACGATACGCAGTTTTGTGTGCCACTTCATATGGCTTCTCGCTTGGCATGACCTCTTGCAATCGGCGCTCCACATTAATAGGATCAAGAACTTGTGCATCCGTTTGATTTGGATCAGTTGGCAGCAAAACACGCCATAATGACGGCGTGCGCAGCAGAACCAGCCACTCTTCTGGGTCAGACACGTAAGCAATTTCGGCTAGATCCGGAATCGCTTCATGGTAAGGGAAATGTGTCGAAAGCGAGAGAAAAATCTCAGGGATCGTCATCCCCTCAAATTTTGCTCCTATAGACTTGCGTACCACCGAGCGCGCACCATCTGCGCCAATCAGATACTTCCCACGGAAAGTCTCGCGAGTGCCATCTTTGCGTTCCGTATCCACTTCGACACCGCTATCATCTTGCCGCACAACTTCTGCACGTATGTCTGTGATCAAAATTCCATCACTGTGTTCATCGACCAGTTTGCGAACCGCACGGGTTAACTTCCATTGCTCGCATTGCAAGCGATAAGGATGACTTGTTTCACCTTCAAGCTGGCTCATTTCAAAAGTGGCAATTACACCTTGTTTGCGATCGCGAAATTGCCAATGTGGGCAGATTAAACCCTGATCCACCAGTGTTTTCGCCAAATTAAGCCGGTCCAGCATATCCAAAGTCGGTGGGTGAAAAGTTGAAGCGCGCAAGTCTTCAGCCAAATCTGCTGTAGCCTCGAGCAACAGTACCGGGATGCCTTTATTGAGCAAAGAAGCTGCTGCAACCAACCCTACAGGCCCAGCACCGACTATGATAACCCTATCGTTGATATCTACCATTCTTTTTCCTCTGCAAACTGCTGTAAAACCCAAACTAAATTCATTGCTACGTTTAATAAAGCTTATAAAGTAAAAATTGTCTGGACAAGTTGAGATAACTGCGGAACCATACTAACTAACAAGGAGAGAATGAGATGCTTATAGTTCAGCAAATTTTGAATGGCTTGATGCTTGGCAGCATCTACGTCGGCGTAGCCGTAGCTTTCACACTGACCATCGGTATTCTGAATTTCCTCAATTTCACAATTCCCGTGCTATTTATGTTATCTGGTATGATTGGGTGGTCGTTATCGTTTTATGGCCTACCATTCGGACTCAGTGAGCCACTTGACTGGTTGCCCTCACTTGGAATTGGTGTGTTGTGCGCGGTTGTTGCTTCTTTAATAGTTGAGCGTTTTACGTACCGTTATTTCAAAGCAAAGCATGGTGATGCAACCGAGCATGCCATTCCGCTGGTTTCCTCTCTGGGGTTTCTACTCATCTTTGAATACATGGTTCTAATTGCCCACGGGTCAGATTCACGCGGGTTTCATACACCTTTTGGAGATTTGAACTGGCGGTTTGACGGATTAGTGATCTCTATCCCCCAGTTTATAAGCCTAATTGTTTCTTTAGCAATTGTTGCAGGCCTCTCGATGTTGCTAACCCACACCAAATTGGGCCGCGCATTGCGAGCAACTGCTGAAAACCCAGATGCGGCTGTATTGATGGGGATAGAGGTTAATCGCATAGTACCAGTTGTTTTTGTACTGACGGGCCTGTTTTGTGGCCTCGCTGGAGCGCTCTTTGCAATCAACTACAGCGAAGTTTCTCCCTACATGGGCGATCAGGTTGGAACCAAGGCCATTGCGGGCATGGTACTTGGTGGCCTTGGTTCTGTCTGGGGAGCAATCGCAGGAGGTTTGATTGTCGGCTTGACCGAAACACTTTCGATCTATTTTTTCGGTGCTACGTCGGCACAGGTCACTGTTTGGGGCTTGTTACTCGCACTGCTTCTCTTCCGCCCGCAAGGTCTGTTTGGCCATAACGCCATCGGAAAAGGTAAGTTCTGATGTCGGGTTACATGTCGGGTTTAATTGCGATCCTTGGGATCAACGTGATTTTTGCATACGGCATCTATGTGACCGCTGCCGCAGGCCAATTAAATCTGGGTGGTGCAGGATTTCAAGCTATCGGTGCCTATGCATGCGCTCTTTTATCAGCCACATATGGAATTTCAATTTTTTGGACATTGGTATTCTCAACTCTCGTGGGTGCCACAATTGGCTTCCTGATAGCATTCCCAATTCTGCGCACACGCGGGGTCTATATGGTACTCGCCACCTTTGCTTTTGCCGAGGTTGTTGTGGGCATTATCCTTAACTCAGAGCTGTTGGGCGGATCCATGGGTCTAATCGTATCCGACTATGTCGAATGGCAAGCAATCCTATGGACGACCATTGGCGTCATTATCTTTGTTTTCTATCTAATGTCGACGCCGCTTGGACTGGCTATGCGAGCTGTGCATGACGACGAAGCGGTTGCAACCATTATGGGTGTAAACAACCGCGCTATTCAGGTTGGTGCATTCGCCTTAGGTGGGGCCTTAGCTGGGCTATCTGGTGCACTTTATGCTTATTACTTTGGGTTTGTGGAAGTACAATATTTCAACGCCTTCCTGTCCATCTTTGTTCTACTTTATGTTTTAATTGGTGGCACCCAAACTGCATGGGGACCGTTAATCGGTGCTACATTCTTTACCCTAATTCCTGAAGCCCTCCGCATGGGCGAAGACTGGCGCTTTTTAATCTTTGGAGTTTTAATTGTAGTGATGATGATCATCCGCCCCGAAGGCATTGTGACCCGCGACGCATTGGACCGAATCTGGCTAAAACTTAAACCTCAAACTGGCGATGGAACGCGTAATGGCTGATCCAATTCTTAGCTTGCGCAAAATTGACAAAAACTTTGGTGGGATCGAGGTTTTGCGTGATGTATCATTCGACGTAGCCTCTGGTTCAAGACATGCGTTGATTGGTCCGAATGGTGCTGGAAAAACAACACTTTTTAACGTGATTTCAGGAGTCTACACACCGGATGGCGGATCGATCCAATTACAAGGAAGAGATCTAGCGGGAGTACCTTCACGCCATCGTATTGGTCTAGGAATGGCCCGCAGCTTTCAAAACATTCGCCTAATGCCCCACCTTTCGGTAATAGAAAATGTGATGTTGGGCCAGCACGCACGTGCCGGTCTGCTTCGATTGCTTCGTCCCGTTGGTATGATGCCGGGTGCACGCGAACGGACAGAAGCTTTAGAACTTCTATATACTTTCGGTCTTGACCCCCATCGCGGCCAAGTTGTTGGAAATCTACCTTATGGAGTACGTAAAAAAATCGAAGTTGTCCGGGCCTTAATGTCCAATCCAAAGCTCTTGCTGCTTGATGAACCAGCCGCCGGACTGAATGCCTCTGAAACCGCTACCTTACGCGATTTTCTAATCGATGTGTCTAGCCGTGGCATCAGCTTACTGGTGGTTGAGCACGACATGCCATTTGTGAATGCGCTATGCGACCATGTTACAGTTATGAATTTTGGTGAACGTATTTTTGATGGACCAGTAAGCGATGTTCGCCAAAACAAGGCTGTGCTTGAGGCTTATCTAGGTGGTGAGACAGGGGACAGCAATGCTGCTTGAAGTAAATGCATTGGATGTGCGTTACGGAACTAATCACGCTGTAAGCGAAGTAAGCTTGATTGTTGGCGATGGAGAGATCGTCACTGTTTTAGGGGCAAATGGAGCTGGCAAGTCTTCATTGTTAAAAGCTATCATGGGTGCGGTGCCCACCGCCAGTGGTACGATCAAATTCGATGGGCAAAATATAACCAACAAAGGCTCTTCTGCGCGGGTAAAGTCTGGGCTAATTCTTGTGCCAGAAGGGCGTCAGATTTTTGTAAGCCTTACAGTTGAAGAAAACTTGCTAATTGGGGCTTACACCCGATCGGATGGAGACATCAATAGAGACTCTGAAGCAGTCTTTGACCGTTTTCCCAACCTTGCTGCCCGTCGCAATTCACCTGCAGCAGTATTATCCGGGGGTGAACAGCAAATGCTAGCGGTCGGCCGTGCTCTTTTATCGCGACCGCGCTTGATGATGCTAGATGAACCATCGCTTGGCCTCTCTCCAATTTTGGTGGCGCAACTTTTTGAATTAATAGCTGAACTCAACCAGGACGGCTTATCAATTTTGTTGGTCGAACAGAATACACACATGGCTCTGAAACTGTCACAGCGTGGCTATGTGCTAGAATTAGGAACAGTACGGGCTGCAGGAAGCTCGGAAGAGCTGACCAATGATCCACGATTAGCCGAGGCTTACCTTGGGGCAGCAGATTAAATATTAAAAGACCAGTGAAACTAAGGAGTAAAGAAAATGAGACTGT
>MDTG01426996.1_pt1 | contig 12613 bp, 8 predicted proteins | sample 811421 | NCBI WGS metagenome assembly MDTG01 (sample SAMN05326645, study PRJNA326480) | marine metagenome | isolation source: seawater | place: Pacific Ocean: South East | collected 2011 | reverse complement strand
CCGACGAGCCGTTTCTCCGCGAGACTCTGCGTTCTCTGCGTCTCCGCGGTGAATCGCCGCGCGCAACCCGCCCGGAACCGCCAAACTCTAGGCTAGTCGTCCCTGGTAGCTACAGCCCTCCCCTACGGCCGGTGTTGACATGTGGAGAAGCGTGACGACGCCGTTTCGGGACGGGCTGTAGCTATAGCTACTGGACGCCGGTGCCGTCGGCCAGGTCGATCGGCGCTGACTCGGGGGCCGGGGGCGGCGGGCTCGGCTCCGACCGCTCTCGTCGGCCCGACCCGCTGCTCTCGGCTGGCGCCTCCTCCCGCTCGGCCTCGCTGGGCGGCTCCTGCGGGGCCGCGGGCTTCGGTCCGCGCGGGGTGGGGCGGGGGGCCTCCCGCGTGCCCTTGCGGGCGGCGAGCTGGGCCTCCTTGCGCGCCTCTTCCATGAAGAGCATCGTCGCGACCCCCGCCTCGTCGACACCGGTCAGGCGCTTGCGGAGATCGCGCACGGCCTTGCGGTAGGCGGGCTCGACGTGATCGAGGTGACGCCGACGATCGGCGATCTCCCAGAAGTTCTCCTCGCGCGCCGCGATGATCTGGCCGAAGGTCTCGCGCAGGACCTCCTCCGGCACCTTGCGCAGCTCGGACTCCAGCAGACCAGCGGCGTCCTCGACCCCCGTCGTGGCGAGCTTGGCAGAGAGGATGATCTGCGCCTTGACCATGCCGGGCATGTCGAGGATCCCGGGCTCGTCCCGGTCGAGGGCGATGAAGAGGTCGAGCAGCCGCTTGCGGCAGTGGACCTTGCGCTCGTAGGCGGCCTCGCACAGGGCCGCGAGGTCGTAGGCCACCACGTTCAGCAGGTAGGGCATGCCCATCCGCACGGCCTGGTGGGCGTAGTAGTCGAGGAAGAAGGCCACCCGCTCGGAGAGCTGGGGGGCGCTCTCGAGCACGTTCTCGGCGAAGCGCCGGTACTGATACACGAGCTTGTAGAAGGAGTCGGGCGAGCGGGTCTTGAGGGCGTGGCGGAGGAAGGTGTTGAAGTAGAGCGTGACCATGTCCGCCGCCCCGGCGTCGCCGCGCTCGGCGACTCGCAGCCCGAGGTGGCGCGTGAGGGCCGCGATCTGCGCGACCACCTCCCCGACCTCGACCCTGATCGCGACCGGCAAGAGCAGGTTCAGCTCGGCCAGGATCGCGACCTCGATCACCGCCTGCTTGCGCTCGATCTCGAGCGAGAGCTCGGGCCCGAGCCCCAGCGCGTCCCGGCAGCTGGAGCGCAGCGCGCTGGGTGAGAGGTAGGGTTTGCGGGTCTGATAGGCCTGAAAGACCTCCTCGAGCGCCTGCAGTCCCTCCGCGGCGACGTCGCGGTCGTGGCGCTGGATCGAGCGGAGCGTGACCTTGCCGAGGTATTGGATGTTGGTCACGGCGCGGCGGAGCGCCTGGTCCTGCTCGGCGGGGTCGGTCTCGTCGCCGAGGTCGTCGATGCTCGCCACCACCTCGCGCTGGATCCGCCCCACGATGCTCTGGGGCACCAGGAAGCGGAGCACGTAGAGCAGGTAGGGCGCGATCGAGAGCAAGGCGACCAGGGTCAGGGCCACGCAGACCAGCGCGCGCGGGCGCGCCGCGACCTCGGCCCCAGAGAGGCCGAGCATCACGTCGTTCCAGAGCACCACCGCGTTGGCGAGCACGAAGTAGCCGATCACGAGCCGGTTCAGCCGGTCGGCGACGAAGAGCTCGATCAGCTTGGGGGTGTAGACGTTGGCCGTGAGCGGAATGGCGAGCGCGCAGAGGGCCACGAGCATCGAGAGCGCGACCCCGAGGAAGCGCGAGCAGGCCGTGATGGCGTTGCTCGCCTCCCGCAGGGCGTCACCTCGCGCGGGCTGGGTGAGCAGTTCGAAGTGCGGGAGGAGGTCGAAGATCAACAGGGCGAGGAGGACCGCGCAGAGCAGGGTCCAGATCGCCGCGAAGCCAGCAGAGGTCGCGGTGCGCGTCTTCACGTAGGGAGCATCCGAACAGAGTCGCGCTCCGCGGGCAACCGGGGCCGAGGAGCGGCGACGACGGAATGTCCACCCATGGCACGGCTTGGGGCGCCGAGTCGACGGCGCGGGTCCAGGGGGGGAGTCCCGCTGGTTAGGATCGAGTCATGCTGAGGGAGGGCCAGCGCGGGTTGCGCCAGCGCATGTATTCGCTCACCGCGCTCGGTGTCGCGACGCTCGTCGCGATCGTGCTGCTGGTGACGGCGCAGCACATGACCATGGCCAAGTACAAGCGCACGACCTACAAGTACCCCTACAAGACCCTCCTGCGGCTCGCCGAGGTTCAGGCGCGCTTCTCGCGGCTCGACGTCGACCAGAACGGGCGACACGACTACGCCGGCTCCCTCGAGCTGCTGGCCGAGCACGGCTTGATCACTGACGAGCTCAACGCCGGGGTGGTTCAGGGCTACCGATACCGGATCGAACACGCCGATGAGCGGACATGGGCGGGCAGCGCTAGCCCCGCCGAGGTGACCACGAGTTCGATTTTCTACTGGATCGATCAGTCGCAGCTGATTCGAGCCGAGTTCGGCCGCCCCGCGACCAAGGAGAGCCGGATCTACTACGACCCGCTCCAGGGCTTCACCGGCTCGATGGGCGTCCAGCTGCCCGACAGCGAAGTGCCGCGATGAGCTCCGTCTCTGCGAAGGAGGGTTGAGCTATGAAGCGCTCCTGGACGAAGGGGCTCGCGCCCGCGCTCCTCGTGCTCGGGCTGGGCGGCGGCGGGATCGCCTTCGCGTGGCGTAAGGCCGACGAGCTGACCACCCTCGCCAGCGAACCCAACCCCCTCTGGGCCTTCGCCGGCCTGCTGGCCTGCCTGGCGGCCGCCGCGATCGTCGTGCGCGCCTACGCCCAGCTGCGTCACCCGGCCCTCTACGGCTTCGTCCTGCTGCTCCTCCCCTGGGCCCTCGTCCAGCCCTTCCACTTCGCCAACGCCCGCGGCGAGCGCCTCGTCGAGCGCCTGGGCCGGGCCGAGGCCCCAACGGCCGGGCAGATCGTGGTCGAGGGCGGAGGTGTGATCGACCCGCCTGCGGTCGTCGACCCGCCCGTGCTGCGCTTCTGGGGCCTCCCAGACAGCGCCGCCAAGCGCTACCCCGAGCTGCCGCGTCGCCTGCGGCACCTGAGCAGCGAGCTCTACGCGCTCGGATACTGGCTGCTGCCCCTCCTGGTGTTGGCCGCCTCGCCGCTGGGCGGGCTCGCGGTACGTCGCCACGTGCGGCTCGCGGTCCTCGGGCTCCTCGCGCTCGAGATCGTGCTCCTGATCGCCCTGGCGCGTGGGCTGGAGCCGGGCTGGCTCCCGCCCGTCGTGCTGGTGACGCTCTACCTCGGCGCCGCCGCGGCGGCCTTCCTCACCTGGCGCTCGTCAGGCGGGGCGGGGGGTGGAGTCGCGGCGCTCGTCGTGCTCAGCATTCCCTGCGCGCTGGCTGAGATCGGCAGCTCGCCCAGCTCCCTGGGGCTGCCGCTCAAGCCGCCTCCCTTCGGGGTCGAGCGGGCCTTCAGCACCGGCTTCTTCTGGCTGCTGCTGGCGATCGTGGCGCGCGAGTGGGTGGTCGGCGTCAGCCACGAGACCCAACACGACGCCCTGACCCAGATCTTCAACAAGGCCTACGCCGAGTCGATCGTGAACCGCACGGCGGGGACGGACCTCGGCCGCTGCTACTGCGTGGCGATCCTCGACATCGACCACTTCAAGAAGGTCAACGACACCCACGGGCACGGGGCCGGAGACGAGGTGCTGCAGCGGGTCGCCAAGACGATCAGCGACACGGTGCACAACCGCGGCCTCGTGTGCCGGACCGGCGGCGAGGAGATGACGGTGTTCTTCCCCGGCGTCGACCTCGACCGCGCCCGCGCGGTCTGTGAGGAGATCCGCGAGGCCGTCGAGGACCTCGTGGTGCCGACCCGTGACAACGAGGGCGGAAAGGTCACCCTGCAGGTGACGCTGAGCGTCGGCGTGGCCAGCAACGTGGACGGGGGCGGTCAGGCCAAGTTCGAGCGAATCCAGGACGTGGTCCAGGCCGCCGATAAGGCCGTCTACGAGGCCAAGGAGAGCGGGCGCAACCAAGTAGTCGAGGCGTAGCGGGTCGGATTGGATCCCACCGCGCCTCAACGGCTTGTCCAGTGGTCAGCCCATTGCTAGGGTCATTCCTATGTCGACCGACACCAGCATTCAGGACAAGGACGCTGGCGACGCCATCGAGGCGGCCGCCAACGAAGAACGCCACGACGCGATCATCGGTAAGACGATCGATTGCTGCGTGGTCAAGCGCAAGCTGGGACAAGGCGGCATGGGTGTCGTCTACCTGGCGGAGCACGAAACGCTCAAACAAGAGTTCGTGCTCAAGATCCTCAACCCGGCCCTGACCGGGGCCGAGGACACGGTCGATCGCTTCTTCCGCGAAGCCCAGGCCTGCGCGCAGCTGAACCACTCGGGGATCGTCGCGATCCAGAACGTGGGTCAGGAGGGCGACCTCTACTTCATTCGGATGGAATACGTCGAGGGCGACACCCTCGAGGACCAGATCAAGCGGGAGAACCAGCTCGACTGGCGCGTCGCGACCCAGATGGTGATCGAGGTCGCGGAGGCCCTCAGCCACGCACACCAGAAGGGCATGATCCACCGCGACATCAAACCCGAGAACATCATGTGCCTCCCCGACGGCTCGGTGAAGGTCATGGACTTCGGCCTCGCCAAGCACGTCCACAGCTCGGCCAAGGTCTCCGTCACCGGTCAGATCGTCGGCACCCCTTTCTTCATGTCGCCCGAGCAGGCCGGCGGCAAGCCGACCGACGCGCGCTCGGACATCTACTCGCTCGGCGTGACCCTCTACTACCTGGTCACCGGGGTGAAGCCCTTCAACGGTAAGAACCTGCAGGAGATCTTCCTCAAGCACTTCTTCTACGCGCCCGAGTCGCCCAAGATCTACAACGAGGCGCTGCCCGAGTCGCTCTGCGAGGTGGTCAAGCGCTGCCTCAAGAAGAAGAAGAAGGAGCGCTACCAGAGCGCCAAGGCGTTGGCGCGTGACCTGCAGGGCGTCCTCGACGACCCCGACGCCGAGCTCGGCGCCGCCGCGCCCACGGCCGCCGCGGCCGCCGCGGAGAGCGGCCCCGCCGACGCGGACCGCACGGTGGTCTCGAGCCTCGACGAGGACGTCGGCGCGACGGTCAGGGTCGAGGCGGACGTCGACGCCACGCTCAAGGTCGAAGCCGGCGGAGACGACGACGGACGCACCATCCGAGTCGACGCCGAGGACGGCGGGGCGACCGTCAAGGTCTCCGAGGGCGGGCCCCCGCGCGACCGCGGCGGCGTGGCGACCGTCTCCTTCGGCGCGCACTCCGAGGACAGCGGCGCGACGGTCAAGATCGACGACGACGAGCCCGCGCACGCCGGGCTCGACCTCCCCGAGCACCTCGTCAAGGAGATCACGGGAGAGGGCGGTGAGGGCGCTGGCCCCAAGCGCAACACCAAGAAGATCGCGCTCATCGCAGCCGCCGTGATCCTCGTCCCGATCCTCTTCCTGGGGCTCGTGCGCTTCCTCGCCTCGGGCAACTTCAACGCGCTCAAGACCCAGTACGACTCCGCGGTGCGTGAGAACGACGTCAACAAGATGCGCTCGCTCGCGACTCAGCTGACCGAGTTCGCGGCGACCAACGTGCTGGCGCCGGGCCTCGCGGGCGAGGCCCGCGACCTGGCCGGCAAGCTCGATCAAATGGTCACGGCCATCGAGAAGCAGCAGGCGGAGCAAGAGCGAATCGAGCGCGAGCGGATCGAGCAGCGCAAGAAGATCGACGAGGCGAACAAGAAGCGCGACGCGATGCTCGCGCAGCTCAACAAGGCCTTCCAGCGGATCTCCGACATTCGCGAGGCCGCCGAGGCGGCGGAGCGGGACAACGAGCGCCAGAAGGCCTACGAGAGCTGGACGGCCTACGTCGAGCAGGCGACGAGCTTCCTCGAGGCCTACCGGAGCAAGCGCCTCGAGGACAAGGAGGTCGCGGCCAAGCTGGACCAGGTCCGCTTCCCCGTGTTCGTCAACACCGACCCGCCCGGCGCTGAGGTGACGATCAACGGCAAGAACACCGGCAAGACGACCTACTGCCGCCTCGACGCCCGCCCCGAGATCGAGCTGCGCGTCAAGGTCCACAAGGACGGCTTCATCGACCAGGAGAAGACCCGGGCGGTGGAGGGCATGCTCCACTTCGAGTTCAACCTGGTCCGCAAGGAGCTGCGCGAGGCGATCCACTTCGGCAAGCTGAAGATCCCCTTCGGCGGCGGCCTGGAGGAGGAGCCCCTCGTCCCCGCGCACTCGCCCGTCGCGGTCGAGGGCCAGCGCGAGGCCTGGCTCTACTACGTCGGACACGGCGGTCAGCTGCGCGCGCTCTCGCTCAAGGGCAAGGGCCGCGCCAAGTGGGACAGCGAAGAGCAGCACAAGGTCGGCGAGTACGGCGACCCGACCCCTGAGCTCTGCGTGATCGAGGGGGTGGTGGTCCTCGCCGCCTCGACGCGCGGCTTCCTCTCCGCGCACAGCCCGCAGAACGGCCGCCCGATCTGGCCCGCGCCGATCACCCTCGACTCGCCCGCCACGAGCAAGCCGATCTACAAGCGCGTGTTCCACGTGATCGCCGTCGGCACCGCGTCCGGTCGCGTCTACTTCGTGAGCGACTCGGGCGACGTGCGCGGCTCCTTCGGCACGGACAACCCGGTCACGACCCCGCCCTACTTCTATGGCGACCGCTTCTGCCTGATCGGCTCGACCGACAACCGGCTCTACTGCGTCGACTGGAAGGAGAAGGTCCCCAAGGAGCTGCACCGCATCGACCTCGGCTCCGACGTGGTCGCGGGCCCCGTGCCCCTCGGCCGCCGGCTGCTCGTGGGCACCTCCTCGGGTCAGGTCCACCTGATCTCCGTCTCGAGCGCGGGTCAACTCAAGGACGAGCAGCTGCTGGGCGAGGCCGGCACCTCCGCCGTGAAGGGGATTCAGGTCGCCGGCGAGAAGTTCTACTTCACGGCCGGACGTCGCCTCTTCGCGGGCACCAACGACGACGCGGGCGCCCGCCTCACCTGGAAGGCCCCCTTCAACGCCCCCGCCGACCTGAGCGAGCCCCGCGTCCCCTTCGAGGGCGACATGATCTATGTGGGCTGTGAGGACGGCACCCTCTACGCGGTCGACAAGAACACGGGCGAGGTCCGCTGGCGCTTCAGCGTCCCGGGTGAGGTCCCGATTCACCACGCGCCGCTGATCTCGGGCTCCGAGCTCTACGTGGTGGCTGGCGATCGGATCCACGTGCTCGCGGCCGACTAGGCTGCTCAGCCGAAGTGCCAGGAGCGAGCGAGGAGCTGTCGCAGAGCGCGACAGCTCCTCTGCGTTCCGGAGATCGACTCCCGTTGGCGCTCCTGCTCTTCCCGGGACTTAGCGCCCACCTTGCATCCCAGATGCAACAAGCTCCCCTGACCACCGTCTCTCTCCTTGGACGCAGGCCTCGAGGGGTTGGGGGCTGCATTCGATCGACCTCGTTCCCATGCAGCTCACCGCGCTCTGCGCGGCCAGGAGGCCCTCCATGTCCTTCCCACCCGCTTCCTTCCCGCACTCGTCCTTCCCACCCCCAGGGTCCCATCGTCGCTTCACCCTGATCGAGCTCCTGATCGTTATCGCGATCATCGCGATCCTCTCGGCCCTGCTCCTGCCCGCGCTGCGCGGGGTCCAGACCAAGAAGGACATTGCGCTGGCGAAGGCGCAGATCTCCGCCTTGAACGCCGCCCTGGTCAGCTACAAGAGCGACGTTGGGCGCTATCCCCGCCGCACGGCGCGGCCGACCGGCACCGCGCTGCCGGGCCCTGAGGATCCCTGCTACGCCGACGACGCGATCGCGCTCTACGCGGCGCTCGCGACGCGACCGACCCTGGCGACGGGCGGCGGCCCGAACTCGCCCTACGTCGACGGCTGGTCGCCCGAGCACGTCGGCACCTTCCGCGGCGACCTCGCCCAGAACGCGCCCGCCGCCATGGGCTCGGACGGCAGCGTCTACGTCGAGCGCTTGTCCGAGACCGAGCGGGCAGGGCTCTCGACGCTGAGGATCCAGCGGCGCCACCTGCCCGACTCGAGCCAGCCGCTCGTGTTCCTCGATCCTTGGGGCAACCCCTACCACTACCGTGAGTGGGCTTCGGTGCGGAGCAACCTGAGCGATCGGATGATCACCGCGCCCGCGCCCCGCACGGTGCGCCCGTCCAGCGACGTCTCCGGCCCCGTGATCGTGAGCGGGGTGCAGGACTACCCGCACGAGCCCAACCGCTACGAGATCTGGAGCAACGGCCCCAACGGGGTCAACGAATTCGGCCACCCCGACTCGGACGACGTCGTCAGCTGGCGCTGAGTCCGTCCGTCCGCCTAGCGCTGGACGCGGGCCTTCACGGCCTCGATCGCGGCCTCGAGGGCTCTGCGGCTCCCGGGGTCGCGCACGTTGATCAGCACGGCTTCGAGCGGCGCGGGGTCGACCGCGGCTTCGCCGAGCGCCTTGGCCACGTCCCCCAGGAGGGGGCCCCGGGCGCGCTCGAGGACGTCGAGGAGGGCGCTGAGCGCCTGCGCGGGGAGCTCGTGCGCCACGTCGCGGTAGTCGTGCAGCGCCTGCACGCTCGCCTGACGCAGGCTGAGCTCCGCGGTGTCGTCCCCGAGCAGCTTGGAGATGACCCCCAGCAGGCGGGGGTCTCGCCCTAGCTCACAGCGAGCCAGGCCGCGCACCGCCGCCTCGCGCACGCGCAGGTCGCTGTCGCGCTCGGCGGCGCGCAGCAAGGCTGCGGCGGCGATCGGCGCGGGGGCCGCCTCTTCGGCCAGGGACTCGACGATCCGCAGCCGGACGCTGGCGTCCGGGTCGCGCTCGAGGCGCTCGGCGAGGGCGCGCAGGTTGTCTGGGTCGTCGCTGCGCGCGAGCGAGGCCGCCGCCAGATCCGCCCGCTTGGTGTCGGGGTCGCTGAGGGTCTGAATCAGGAGGTCCTTGGCGTCGTCCTGGTCGCTGGTCGCCAGGTAGAAGGCCGCGTCGGCGCGGACCTGCGCGTCCTCGGGCGCGACGAGCGGCGCCAGGAAGAGCTCGCGCAGGCGGGCGGCGCGCTCGGCCGGAGCGCCCTGCTGCGGACCGTGGGCCGCCTGCCGGGCCGCGTTGTCGCGCGCCTCCAGCTCCTTGCGGAAGGAGCGCAGGCGCACGCTCCGCTCGACGGCGACCAGGCTCGGCTTGCGCCCTGGCGCGACCTCGGGCTGAGCGGTGCGCGTGGTCGAGGGGCTCGCGGTCGCGCGCCGGTCGCCCCGCTCCCGCAGGACGGTGGCCACGGCCAGGGCTCGCTCCCAATCGCTGTCGAAGCGGGCTTGCTCGAGGTGCCCCGCCAGACGCAGATCGTCGGCGTCCGCCTCGACCTCGGCGGCCCCGCTCGGGCGAGGCCGCTTGACGCTCCCAGCCGTCGGCAGCACCTCAGGGACGGGGGCCTCCCTCACCTCGGGCTCCGGATCGGACCCGGACGCGAGGGCGAGGAAGGCGCCGATCACGACGCCAGCCAGCACCAAGAAGCTGCCTTTGATCCAACCTGCGGCCTTGATCGTGAACCTCCGCGCTCCTCAGCATATGACGACGAGCGGCCCGATTACAGGGTTCAGCGTGGCTGAGCTCCGCCTCCGCCGCCGGTGCGCAGCTCGGGGTGCTCAGCGAGCAGGCTCTCGAGCATCTGCTGCGCCTTGGCGTAGCCGCGCTTGGCGGACTGCTGGTAAAGCGCGGCCGCGCGGCGGAGGTCCTGGGGGACGCCCTTCCCGCTCCGGTAGAGGTCACCCAGCCAGGCCATGGCGACGGGGTGCCCGCGTCGCGCCAGCTGATCGAAGAGGCGAGCCGCGCCCTCGGGGTCGGCGGGGCCGCCTTCTCCCTGGAAGAGCATCGTCCCCAGCCAGAAGGCGCTCTCGCCATAGCCGCGCTTGAGCGCCTCCTGGTGCAGCGCGCGCGCCTTGGCGGCGTCCTTCTGCACCCCCCGCCCGTTGCGGACGCACTCCGCCAGGACCCCGAGCGCGAGCGGGTGCTTGGCCTGGACCCCGAAGCGCAGCCACTGGATCCCAGCGCCAGGGTTGGCCGGCAAGCCGCGGCCGAAGATCAGCGCCCGCCCGACGAGGATCATGCCGTTCAGGTTGCCGCAGAGGGCCGCGATCGTGGCGTAGCGGAGGGCCGAGCCCGTCGTCTCGGGGCGCTGGCGGGGGTCGAAGAGCAGCTGCTCGGCGACCTTGGCCATGGCGTTGGTGTCGCCGCGGCGCGCAGCCTCGATGCGGAGCTGGAACATTTGCTTGGGGGGCAGCTGCGCGCTCGCGCCGAGGCTGAGCTGGGTCAGGTAGGGATCCGGCGAGGCGGGCGCCGCCTGGATCCAGGCCTGGATCAACCCTTGGATCTGCTGCTGAGCCTTCTGCAGGTAGGCGCGCGCGGCCTGCACGCGCTGGCGAGGGTCCTGCGTGCGTCGCATCGTCGCGCCCAGGTTCTGGAGGTGCAGATCGACCATCAGCCGGAGGGTGGTCGGGTGCTGGGGGTGCCCCTCGCGGAGCTCCTTCACGAGCGCCCCCAGGGCCTCCTTGTCCTGCCTCGCGCGGTGGTAGTCGAGGAGCTCGCGCATCAGCGGGTAGTGGGTCCGGTCGAGCTCACGCGCCCGCTCGATCAGGCTCGCGACGGCCGAGGGCGGCTCGCGCAGGGCGCGGGCGACCGTCAGGCGGCGCGAGATGGCGCGCAGGTGCTTGGGCGAGCTCTCGAGGATCTTGTCCAGGTCCCGCTTCGCTTGCTCGAGGAGCGCCTTGCCCCGCTCCGGGCTCTGGCGAGCGGCGCCGTTGGCCTGGGCCAGGGCAGCCTCGGCGCGCAGCAGCCGCGGCGCGGCCTCTCCAGGGGCCGACTCGACCAGGCCGTTGAGGTCTGCCTGCGGGAGCTTGCGCAGGTGCTCGAGCGCGAAGCGGAGAGGCGGCGAGTGCGGAGCCTGGGGCGGCGCAGGGACGCTGAACAGGTGGTTCAGGCTGGTGACCGCCGCCGCGAAGGACTGCTGGCGCACCTGATTGAAGAGGGCTCGGACCGCGACGGTGCGAGCGACCTGACGCTGGGAGCTGAGCTCGGGGAGCTTGGTCTCCCGCGCTAGCTGGACGAGCGCGTCCTCTCCCTGCGCCGCGGACGCGAGCGCGAGGGTCAGTGAGAGGGCGCAGAGGGGGATTTGCAGGGAGCACTTCACGCGAGGCATTATGTCGCCTCCTGGCGCGGCGTCCCAGCGTAGCGCGCCTCGATCGTGAGGATCCCGTGCCCGAGCTGGCAGACCCCTTCCGCCCTGGCCCCTACGCCAGGCTGGCTCAGGTTGCCCGCGAGTCGCTCTTGGCGAATGTGGTCGAGGTCGGAGGGCGACTGGGCCTGGTGGCGGGCGCCAACCAGTTTCGCTCGCTCTGGACGCGCGACTTCGCCCACGCGGTCGGAGGACTGCTCCTCGCGGGGCGCGGCGATGTGGTCGCCGACCACCTCGACCTCTTGCTCGAGCGGCTCCACCCCCAGCTCGGCCTGCTCCCGCGCACGCTGGACACGATGGACGCCAAGCTCCGCGTGGCTTGGGCCAGCGCCGCGCGCTTGCTCCCGGGGGCTTCGACGGCCCTCGCCATGGAGGGAGAGCTCGAGCCGGAGTATCGCGACCAGCACGGGCAGTTCGCGATCGACGGGAACGCCCTCGTGATCCTGGCTGCCCTCGACTACGCCGCTCAGGAAGGCGGCGAGGCGTGGCTCGCTCGGCGCCTCCCGCTCCTCAACGAGTCCCTCCTCGCCTACGGGCGCTGGCTCCGCGAAGGGCTGGTCCGCCAGCCCCCCTTCTCCGACTGGCAGGACAGCGTGCGGCGCCGCGGCGAGGCCTGCTACACCAACCTCCTCGTCCACGTGGCTGCGCGCCGGCTGGTCGCTGCTGGCGGCCAGGCGCCCGCCCTGCTGCTCGAGCCCCTCGCCGAGCGAATCGAGCAGGCCTTCCACGCGGAGGGCGGGCTCTACCTCTCCCTCGCGCGCCGCCCCTACGTCTCGCTCGACGCCAACCTGCTCGCCCTCGACCTCGACCACGTGAGGGGTCCGGCCGCCGACGCGCTCTACGCGGCCCTGGTCCAGAGCCCCTTCTGGCGGCGCGACGACGCGCCCGGCTTCAGCAGCTACCCCGACTACCCCGCCCCCTGGCGCAACCCCGGCGTGATCCTGGCTGGGCTCGGGCACTACCACGACCGGATCCACTGGTCGTGGCTCAGCGGCCTGGCGGCCAAGGTCGCCGCCGGACGGGGCGACCGCTCCAGCGCCGAGCGAATCCTCGACGTGCTGGCCGCCCGGGTCGAACGCGACGGCGCCGTCGTCGAGATCTATGACCCGCGCCCTCCCCACCGCCCCTTCCGCTCGTTGATCTACCGGAGCGAGGCGCCCTTCTCCTGGGGCGCAGCGCGAATCCTGGAGGGGATCGCCGCCTGGAGCGCGCTGGGCGAAGCCTGAGCAGAGCCTAGTTGGGCAGCTGCTCCAGCCCCGCCAGGAGGCCTGTCGCCTCGGGCGGGCGTCCCTGGCGGTCGCCGACGAAGACCAGCCAGCGGACGGGGG
>MDTG01258472.1_pt1 | contig 12613 bp, 7 predicted proteins | sample 811421 | NCBI WGS metagenome assembly MDTG01 (sample SAMN05326645, study PRJNA326480) | marine metagenome | isolation source: seawater | place: Pacific Ocean: South East | collected 2011 | reverse complement strand
GTATTTGCTGTTTGGGGTGATCTCAGGTCAGGTAGTGATGCAATCTATGGTCAGCATATTTCTCAAGATAATGGTGTCAGCTTTTTAGAAAATGGGAAAGAATTATATTTTGATATTGGAAATGATACACCTAAAGGTAAATCAGGTTCTATCTATCTTGGCAATGATCAGACATTAATTTTTTGGGAAGATTTAAGAGAAAACCCATTTAGAGTTCAAACATATGGTAAAATAATTGACTCAAATTATGATCCAGAAAGTAATGAGAATGGTCAGAAATTAAGTGAGGTAGATTTTCAATATAGTCCAAAAGGAGTTAAAGTAGGTGATAATATCTTTTTACTATTTGAATCGGTTAACTCTTATGAGCTCGAACACCTTTACTACCAAGTTTTAGATCAAAATTTAAATATATTAAACGATCCTCAAGGCAGCGATGTATATGATGCAATGACACCTCAAATCAATTCTCAAGTTATTGAAAATCAGGGAAGTGTGTACGTAGGATATTCTGATCTAAGGGATTGGGCACAGTATGATATCGCAATTCAGAAGTTTGATTCTGATGGAAACCCTCAATGGGGTAGTGAAGGCATATTAATATCTAATGATAACGATGACTTTTTAGAATCTATTGTTCCATTGGCTGGTGGCGGTTGTGTTGTGTTTTGGACAGGTGGATCTCTTCTAAATGATGAATCTTTGAACATATATTATCAAGCATTTGATGAATCAGGCAATACTCCATTAGGATGGAGCGATGAGCCACAGATTTTAACAAATGATTTAGGTATACAAAACAATGCTGAGGCAATATCTCATTCTAACGGTATTTTCGTAACTTGGAATGATTATCAAAACGGGAATGCTGATATTTTAGCCCAATTTATAAATAATGATGGAACAATTACAGGTCCAGACAATGGAAGTATAATGGCAACAGAAAGTACTGATGAGTATAATCAAGTACTATCTTACAGTGAATATAATAATGAGGTGTTAGTGGTATGGGAATACGACAATGGTTTTGATTTTGATATCAAAGGTTGTTTTGTTGATTTAGACGGTTCAACTATTGGATCATCATTTGATATAGCTTCAGAATACAGTGATCAAACCTCTCCAACAGCTTACGCAAGCTCCAATGGAGTTTACATGCTAATGTGGAGAGATGGAAGATTATCAGTGCCAGGTTTACCTCCTGTATATGATATTTATTATCAAGAAATTGGTCCATTAGGATTTAATTTCACAGATAGTGGAACACCAATTTGTGATTATACGTACAATCAAGATAATCCAAGAATTACAATGCTTTCAGAAACTGATAATTCTTATTTGTTATTTTGGAATGATATGCGAAGTACAGGTAAACAAGATTTAGTTAACTTATACGCTCAGTCTGTAACTATTTCTGAAACTGAGTGTGTTTTATATGATGTTAATTCAGACGGTAATGTAGATGTATTAGATATTGTGCTCATTGTAGGGATAATTTTAGACACGTTGGATCCTACGCAAGAACAGCAATGTGCCTCTGATGTTAATACTGATGGTGCAATTGATGTAATTGATATAGTGACTTTAGTCAATTATATTTTAGAATAAGTAAAATGTTTATTTTTAGCTTAATTCTTATAATTTCATTCAATTTTATTTTTGGTTTGGATGAAAGATATCATACCTATGAAGAAGTACACCAGCAATTAATTGACTGGGATGTTGAATTTGGTAATTCTCCAAATGCTATTCCTCAATACCCTGGAAGCGGAATAGTATATGAACTGATAGAAATTGGTTATTCAAATAATTTAAATTTGCCATTTTGGGCAGTTAAATTATCATACAATGCTGACATTGACGATGATGAGCCAAAAGTATTGATTTTAGGTCAATGTCATGCTGAAGAGATTTTAGGTGTTGAAATTGCAATGGAAATTATTGACTGGTTCTTACATCCATTGGAACATGTTCAAATTTTTAATACTGTTTTAAAGCCTATTTTACAAAATGCTGAAATATGGGTGGTACCAACTCATAATCCAGAAGGTCTAGGTGTTGTTCACGGAATTGAAATTGATGGTGTTTATTATCAAGACGAAACCTTTAGAAAAAATATTACTGATATAAATTTAGATAACCAATTTTCTTTGCAACATGGTGTAGGAAATGATTCGGATGGTGTAGACTTAAATAGAAATTATGGATTCAATTGGTTTTTTGGTGATAGTGAGTTTATGCTTGATCCTGGTTATGGAGATTACTTTGCGCACTATGATTATTATAGAGGAAATCACCCTTTTTCCGAATCAGAAACCAGAGCGATAAGAGATTTAGCATTAGAACATAACTTTACTTTGTCAATTGCCTACCATAGTTCTAGATCTGGTAGAGTGGCAGAGATGGTTATATATTCCTGGGATTGGGATGATACTAAAAAATCACCTGATTTTCCAGTTATACATGGTTTAGGGCAAGAGATAGGGTCAATGATTCCAAAAGAAGTTGAAGAAGGTTATTATTTTTGTACACCTGGAAAATCAAGAAAAGGTAATGCACACGATTGGTTTTACACAGAAACAGGATGTATCCAATATCTAGTTGAAGTAGGCACAGAAAATTTACAACCCAATGAAGATTTGATTGAAGATACAATTGAAAGGAATATGGATGCAGCATTTCATCTTATGAATAGGGCTTTTTACAACCCTTATGGAGAAGCAGATGCCTATCAAGTATCAGGTATTGTTACGGATAGCAGTACTGGTGAACCTTTAAAAGCTGAGGTTGAGATTGAAGAAATGAATGGAGAAATGTTAAAACCTAGATATACTGACTCTTTTGGAAGATATAGGAGATTATTAACTAATGGAACATTTAATTTAAATGTACATGCAAAAGGATTTGAAAAACAAAGCTTTGAAATTATTCCAAGTTCAGGGTCAATTACTTATCAGGACGTTGCTTTAAATCCTTTGGATTATTATAATTTAAATTTTGCAATTGATAATTACGAAAATAACGGTTATGAATTATTTATTTTAATTGAAGATGAGTATGGAGTAGATACAAATATTGTAAATAATAGTAATATGTTATTTAGTTTGCCTTATAATAATTATTCAGTAAAAGTAATATCTGATTATACATTTCCTGAAATTTTTGAGATTTCTTTGGAAAATGATACAACAATATTTATAACCGTTGATGGATACGATAATGTTTTTAGTGATTCTTTTGACAACTTAATAAACTGGAATAATCAATCTGGGACTTGGAATTTAGATAATTTTGGTAATATAATTTCACAATCTAATCTTCTATACCAAGATTCATCTCACTCTTTTATATCATTAAATAATGAAATAACTAATGTAACTGATGGAGATTTAGTAATTGAACTCGATTGGAAATATGAACTAGAATGGGAGAATGATACTGTTTACCTATCAATAATTTCTGATACAGATACTATAAATAAAGTATGGAATAATCAATTTTGGGATTTTCACAAACAATATATTAAAATTCCAAAAGATAATTTTCAGTCATTTTACGTAGATATAGGAATAAAATCAGATGAATCGGTAGCTTACAGAGGTGTAGTAATTGACAATTTTTCTATAAAATCTAAAGCAAGTAATTTAGTTTTTGATGAGGTATTAGTTCCTGAAAAATCGTCATTTTTCTCTCCTTATCCAAACCCATTTAATCCAAAAGTCGAGCTTTCTTTTTATGTATCTTTTTTTCAAAATTTAGATATTACCATTATCGATATAAACGGTAGATTGGTTGATATAGTTCACTCTGGGTTTTTAAGTCAAGGTTACCATAAAATTAACTGGGACTCCAAAGATTTTTCATCAGGAGTTTATTTTATAAAATATGAATTGGAGGATTCTTTTGAAATTCAAAAAATTACACTTCTTAAATAGTATGATATTTTTTATTGGTATAAATTTTTTAATAGCAAATAGTACATTAGGATTATCCAAAAAAAATGTATTTAATCATGATAGAGATGTTTCATTTTCAAGAGGAACATATCTGATTGTTACCCCTAACGAATCTGTTTTAGAATCTCTTAATAATGAAGGGCAAGGAGGTAATTTTATCGAATTTAAAAGATCTCAAGGTTATGATGTTGCCGAAATGTTAATAAGTGATAATATTAGTGCTGAAGATCTAAAAACTGAAATTATGACATTTTATGAAGATAATCCTCTATTAGAATATGTACTTTTAATTGGAGATGTTAATGCTACAGGGTTAACTATTCCAACATTTACTATACCATCAATTAATGAAAACGAATTAGATGTTACTGATTATAATTATACTTATACAGATGATCCACTTAATCCTCATTTTCTGATTGGACGTTGGAGTATACGTGTAGTACCAGAACTTTGGAAAATAGTTGCTCGTACAATACAATATACTAGAATGGACAATTTAGATGATTATAGTCATCTTGGCAAAGCTCTTCTTGTGGCAGGTAATTTTAGTGGAGATGAAATCCCTCCATATCAGTGGCCTGTCACACCTGTTTGGACATCTAAATGGTTGCAAGATAAACTTTATATTGAAGGCTATACTAATGTTGACACAGCCTTTTTTCATCAAGGTAATTATACAGAAGGTGATCAAAATCCAATCATTGCCAGTTCTTGGAATGAGGGCGTAGGTATAATTAATTATAGAGGATGGGGAGATGCAAATGGCTGGCATAAACCCTATTTTCATAGAGAAGAAATTGCAAATCTCCTTCTTCCGAGTTGGAAAATTCCAATTGTTTTTAGCTTTGTATGCAATACTGGAGATTTTGGTAATGATTATGGCGGTATTGGACTTTCAAGATGTTTTGGAGAAAGTTTAATTTATGAGGGTTTTTCGTTCAATACACCTAAAGGTGCAGCTGCAATGATTGGCCCATCTGATTTAGATACTGATACAAGATACAATAACGTTATTTGCGGAGCTTTGTGGGACAATATCCTGGAGGGGAGAACATACGAATTAGCTGCTGCTCTTCATACAGGTAAGCAGGCATTAATTAAAGAGTTTCCTGCAAATGAAAATAATATAGTTGAGTTTAATCATCACATTTATGGGACAATAGGAGATCCAAGTATTCCAGTTTGGATTGGTGAACCTAGTAATTTGAATTGTGAATTAGATGAAAATTTAACTGAAAGCTACATTCAAACAACTATTTTAGATGATAATGGTATTCCTATTGAAGATGTAGTCGGAGCACTCCTTGTCAATGGAGAATTAGTTTCAAAGGGTTTATCATTAGAGAACGGAAATTTGTACATAGATTTTGATGAAGTAAACATAGGTGAAAGTTTAGACTTATATTTAAATAAACCTCAGTATTTTCAAAAACATATAGTACTTAATTATGCAAGTGATAATAATAATGATTACATTCCTGAAGTCAATGTAGAATTTGAAATTGTTCCAATTGTAAATGATGATCAAGGTTATGTAGTAGCAAATGAATCATTTGATTTGTCTTTATCATTAATAAATATATCGAATCAAAACTATGAAAACATTTCAATATCAGTAATTGAAATATCAGATGGCATATCAAACGAAATTTCAAATCAGCAATCTAATTTGTCAGTTGACTCGTTTTCAACTTTTCAAACTGGCACATTATTCTCAGGTTTAGTAAATGACATTTCTAAAGGTAGTTCTATCGATTTGTTAGCAACAGTATCAATAAATAACAATGAGGTAGGTCAATATCCAATTTCAATACTAGTTGGTCCTATTTTGTCAACTGACCCTATGCCACCTGATGGTTATGGTTATTGGGCTTACGATAATATGGACACTGATTATTCTGAGCATCCTACATATGATTGGATCGAACTAAATCCAGACAATGGTGGAGAGGGAACTGATTTATTGTTAAAAGACGATACATTAATTGAAATAGATTTAGATTTTGATTTTAAATATTATGGTAACATATATAATACTCTTACAGTGTGTTCAAATGGATGGGTGTCCTTTGAACCTTTAGATATACCTTATTTTTGGAATTTTTCAATACCCATGCCACTTGGCCCTTCAGCAATGATTGCGCCATTTTTTGATGATTTAGACGATAATGGATATGAAAAATGTATTGATTCTAATAATAATGGTGAGTGTGAAAATGCAGAAAACTATACTGACATTAACAATAATGGAACATGGGATCAAGGTGAAGATTATGATGATTTAAATGGAAATGGTATCTGGGATGCAGCAGAATATATTGACTTAGATTTAGATGGAGAATGGGATGCTGGAGAACCTTTTAAGGTTTTTAAATTTTTTGATGAAATTAATAATAGGATTGTTATTCAATGGGATAATTTAGCTAATGCAGAAGACGACGATCTATGTCCAAACTGTGTTAGAGAAACATTCCAACTTATTTTAAATGATCCAAATTTTCATAATACATTGACTGGTGATGGAGAAATAATTTTTCAGTACAAGGAAATTCACGATATTGATGATAATGGGAATTTCTCTACAATAGGAATAGAATCTCCAAATCAAAATGATGGTTTACAAATATTGTTTGCAAATAATTTGCATCCAAGCTCACCAACTATTGATAATGGTTTCCAGACATTGGCATATAAATTCACAACAAATGCACCTTTAAATGCTTTACTTACCAAAAGTGAAATATTGCCAATAAGCTATAACATAATTAATGCTTATCCAAATCCCTTTAATCCTAAAGTAAATATTGGATATAATTTGATTGCTCCACAGAAAATTACTTTAGAAATATTTGACGTTTTAGGTAAAAAAATAGCAACTTTAGATGATAGTTTTAAAAGCGCTGGCTATCACACTCTGGTCTGGGATGGTGCTGAATATGCTTCAGGAAGTTATTTCATTCGTCTAAGGACGCAAGCTGGAAACTATACAACAAAAACAATTACTTTATTAAAGTAAATATATTTTCAGGTGGCCTACCAATAACGCCATTACTTTCAGACAATATGATGGGTCTTTCAAGCAATGTAGGATTATTAATTATTGTAATTAATATTTTTTGTTCATCATCCAGGAAGCTTTGAATGTTTAAATCTTTGTAAATTTTCTCGCCTTTTCTTAACAAGTTTTTTGGTTTTAGATTAAGTTTTTTTAATATGATTTTTAGCTGATTAATTGTTGGTGCATTTTTCAGGTAGTCTATTATTTCAAAATCAATATTATTATCTGTTAAAATCTGCACGGATTTTCTCGATTTCCCTCATTTGGGATTGTGGAATATAATAAATTTTTCCATTCTAACCTCTTAAATTGTTAAATATTTAATATCAATATTCTTAAATATATTAATAAATTAGCTAATTTACTTTAATTTTTATTGTGAAAAACAATTTTTATTAATAATTTTAAATATGCTTGATTCTAGTGATAGATCTATTCTTAAAATTTTACAAAAAGATGGAAGAGCGTCTGCTAGCTATATTTCAGACCAAATTGGCCTATCTATTCCTGCTGTTTCAGATAGAATAAAAAAAATGCAAGATATTGGAATAATTAAAGGTTACGAAGCTATCATTGATACCAAAAAGATCGGTTGCGATGTATCAGCCTTTATAACTATTGTTTCTGAATCATCAGCTCATTTTAATAATGTTATAGAAAATGCTGAAAATAGTACAGAAGTGGTAAAGTGTTATACAACAACTGGATCGGGTTCTCATATATTGTATGTTGTAACAAAAAATACTTCTTCGTTAGAGACTTTATTAAGAAAAATTCAATCGTGGCCTGGAGTTACAAGGACAGTAACAAATTTAGTGTTGTCATCTTACAAAGATTTCAAAAATTTACCAATGAGTTTAGATTAAGTAAAAATAATGTTAAAAATATAAGGAGAGAAAATGTCAAAGTTACGAGCTGAATACATATGGATGGATGGAAATTTACCAACTGCTAAGCTTCGTTCAAAAACTAAAATTTTAGATGGATCTGTTAATGAAGTCAAGCAAATTCCAATTTGGGGTTTTGATGGATCGAGTACTCTTCAAGCAGATGGAAACGATAGTGATTGCGCTTTGCACCCAGTTTATTTTTTACCGGATCCAATTAGAGGAGGAGATAATATTTTAGTAATGTGTGAGGTATTTAATGCTGATGGGACTCCTCATAAAACAAATACAAGAGCTAGACTAAGAAAAGTTGCAGAAAAGTTTGAAAACGAAAAACCTTGGTTTGGCATTGAACAAGAGTATACTTTTTTTAAAGGTCGTTCGCCTTTGGGTTGGCCAGATGGAGGATATCCTGCTCCACAAGGACCATTTTATTGTGGTGTTGGTGCAGATGAGGTCTACGGAAGAGATATTGTTGAAGATCATATGGAAGCCTGTTTAAATGCGGGTATTTGTATATCAGGTATAAATGCTGAAGTGATGCCAGGTCAGTGGGAATATCAAGTTGGACCTTTGGGTCCATTACAGGTATCTGATGAAATATGGATATCTAGATGGTTGCTTTACAGAATAGGAGAAATGTATGGTGTAAATGCTACACTTCATCCTAAACCAGTTAAGGGTGATTGGAATGGAGCTGGAGCACATACTAATTTTAGTACTAAATCAATGAGAGAAAAAGGTGGAATAAAGGTAATAGAAAAAGCTTGTGAAAAATTAGGGAAAAAACATAATGAGCATATTGATGTTTATGGTTCAGATAATGAAGAAAGATTAACCGGTTTGCACGAAACTTGTTCAATAAAAGAATTTAGATATGGTGTTAGTGATAGGGGAGCATCTGTAAGAATTCCGATGCAAACAGCAACCGATGGACACGGTTATTTAGAAGATAGAAGACCTTCGGCTAATATGGATCCGTATCAAGTATGTAGAGTATTAATAGAGACTGTGTGTTCAGATTGAAAAAGAAGAAGAATAGCAAGTTTGAGGCAGTATAAAGTTTATTTTGATGTCAAAAAAAGGGGAATTAATATCTTTTAATTCCCTTTTTTAATAACTTTTTGAGTTTTTTAGTTTAAATTATAACTTAAAATTATCAGTTTATAAATTTAAGCAATTAAAATAAATTTCAATTAATGTTATGGCAATAATAAAACCATTCAAAGGTATTAAATATAAAACAGATAAAAATCTTGATATATCATCAAAAATTGCTCCTCCTTTTGATATAATAGATTCTAAACTACAAACTGATTTATATATTAAAGATCCAGATAATATTGTTAGGATTATCCTTGGCAAACAAGATCCCGTTGAAGATAATTTGATTTATGAGCGTGCATCAGGGTATTATAATAATTGGATAAAACATAAAATTATGCAAATTGAAGATGATGATGCTTTTTATGTTTGGGAACAAAAATTTAGTATTAATGGTACAAATTATAACAGGAGTGCGTTAGTAGTTAAAGTGAAGTGTGAATCAGCGAAAAAAAGTGATATAATACCACATGAGTTAACTATTGATGATTCAATTAAAGATAGACTTAAACTATTTAATCACTTAAATGCTCAGTTCAGTCAAGTTTTTTCTTTATATGATGATATAAATGATGATGTAAAAAATATCATTCAAAAAAATATAAAAAAACCAATTTTAAAAGCAGATTTTGATGGAGTAACTAACGAGTTATATAAAATAAAATCAAAAAAATGCATTGAACAAATCACTAAAAAATTTAAAGATAAAAAGTTATATATAGCAGATGGTCATAATAGATATGAAACTACTATTAGATATCATAATCATAAAACCCAATGTGGTTACTGTTTGATGTCATTGATACCAATTAATGATCCTGGATTAATAGTTCTGCCATCACACCGAGCAGTAAAGTCAAAACTATCAAATTTTATCACATTGCAAAGATTAGAGAAAAAATTTATTATTGAAAAAAAATCGTTTTCAGATTGGCCTAAAATTTTAAAAAAAATAAATAAAATAAAAAAAAATCACGTTTTTGGATTCGCAAATCGAAAACTAGGTATGTCTGGAATTTTAAGGCCAGTTGATGTGCTTAGCTATGATATTCAATGGGATAAATATTCAGAATCATGGAAAATGTTAGATGTTTCTGCCTTGCATGCATATGTATTTAACAATATTTTTAAAATCGATAAGGAAAAAGTTTTTGATAATGAGGATATATTTTATTCTAATGATGATAAGGTTTGTATTGATAAATTAGATCAAGATTTTAATTGGGTATTTTTTATGCGACCAACTAACATAAAACAACTTATAAAAATTGCGGATAATGGAGAAATTATGCCTCCAGAATCAACTTTCTTTTATCCAAAATTTTTATCAGGTTTCATTGGTGCGAAACTATAATTAAAGAGGTAAAAATATAATTCAACTAGATGCATTAATTTTAATTTTAGTTCTTTCTGTATCAATAGTATGCTTTGCAAAAGAACTTTTTCCAATGGAAGTTGTTGCTCTATCGGCGACATCATTTTTACTTTTGTTTGGTATCATCACTCCAGAAGAGGCTGTGAGTGGCTTTAGTAACAAAGCTGTTATTACAATTGGAGCTATGTTTATTATGAGTAAAGCTTTGCTAAAGACTGGTTTCTTAGAAGTTTTAACAGAAAAAGTATATTTGTTTGCTGGTCAAAAAAAATGGTTTACTATTTTTGTATTTTTTACTACAGTTGCAATAATATCTGGATTTATTAATAATACAGCAGCTGTTGCTATATTTATACCACTGGCTATTTATTTGGGACAATTGATGCATATAAGTCCTAGTAAGTTATTAATGCCATTATCCTTTGCCGCGATTTTTGGTGGAACTCTCACTTTGATAGGAACATCAACAAACCTTCTTGTTAGCTCCATTATGGTTGAAAAAGGTATTGAGCCATTTAGTATTTTTGAGTTTTTTAAGTTGGGAATCATATTCCTAGTAGTAGGAACAATTTATAATATCCTTTTAGCAAAATGGTTTTTACCTTCGAGAGTAGTGATTTCATCATTGACAAAAAAATATCATATGGCAAGATATCTTACTGAATTTAAAATAAGTGAAGATTCATCATTTTTAGGCAAAAGAATTAATCAACTTGACATTGAACAGAAATTTGATATTCAAATTTTGATGATTATTAGGGATCAAGTTAGATACAGATATAATCTTAATACGATTCAATTTAAAAAAGATGATATTATCCTTGTTCAAATCAACATAAAAGATATTGTTTCTTTAAAAGAGCAATATGATTTACTATTGTTATCTGATGTTAAAATGACACAAAAAGAATTGTCAGGTAAAAATCATGTTTTAGTAGAATGCCTTTTGCCTCAAGAATCACATTTGATTGGTAAAACATTGCAAGAATTAGATTTTAAAAAGAAATATCAAGGTTTTGTTTTAGCAGTTAGAAGAAATACTGATATAATTAGAGAAAAATTGGCAAAGATAAAACTAAGATTTTCGGATACTTTATTAGTTATGATGCCAAAAGGGAAGGTAGAAAACTTTAGAAGTTCACCTGATTTAATTTTATTAGAAGAATTAAATATTGTTTTGAAATATGAGGGTTTATGGTGGCTTTCAATAATCGTGATTCCTTTAATAATGATTCTTACATTTTTAAATGTTATTTCTATTATGAAAGCATCAATAATTGGAGCTGTCATATTATTAATTGTTAGGTCATTATCAATTCAAGATGCTTACGAATCAATTAACTGGTCTGTTATTTTTTTAATTGCATCTTTAATTCCGATTGGGATAGCTATTGATAAAACTGGTACAGATATACTCATTGGAAAATTAATTATTTCAATTGGTGATTTGTTTGAAACAAATATTAGTCAAGAACCACATCTTTATTTAGCCATTTTATACATTGCTACAGTATTATTTTCTGCCTTTATTTCAAACAATGCTATAGCTGTAATAATGGCTCCCGTAGCAATAGCAATTGCTATAAACTTAAATGTTGATCCTAGACCTTTTATGGTTGCAGTCTGTTTTGCCGCATCAAATTGTTTTATGACGCCAATAGGTTATCAAACAAATTTAATGGTATATGGTCCAGGACAATATAAATTTTCGGATTTTATTAAAGCAGGATTGCCCTTAACATTAATTTTTTGGATAATTTCTATATATTTCATTCCAATATTTTGGCCTTTTTAGATGAAAATGACAAAATTTAATATATCAATGATTTTTTTATTCTTTTTGGGTTGTGCTGGACACTCAACAATAAGCCCAAAACCATTAAAAAAGGGTCAGACTTATCAATCTATTACTTATTCCTTTGAAAGTATAACGCCTGTGTATGTTTACAGAAAAGGTTTAACTAATAAAATTGATATTGGATTTAAATTAGGTTTGCCATACGGCTCTGGTCTTGATTTTAGTCAATTAATAGCTAAAAATAGAAAATCTTATTACGTTCTAAACTGGGGATACTCTTGGGCTCTGAATCCTTCTTACGATTTTACCCTTTTCAAAATGACACCTAATAAACGTAAGCCTGGTTTATTAACTTATTACGGGATTAGAGGTATGCTGATTCCAAATGGTATATCGAATAATAAAAGCATGAGGCTGGGATTGCTTGTAGGC
>MDTG01211052.1_pt1 | contig 12613 bp, 11 predicted proteins | sample 811421 | NCBI WGS metagenome assembly MDTG01 (sample SAMN05326645, study PRJNA326480) | marine metagenome | isolation source: seawater | place: Pacific Ocean: South East | collected 2011 | reverse complement strand
CCTGCTCCCCCACCTATTAAGAAGTGAAGCTTATCTATCGCAAAGCTTGAAGTTGAAAAAAAAGATAAAAGAACAGAAGTTAGTATAATTGTTATAAATTTTTTAAATTTTAACATTTTACCTCCATTTGTTTATTTGAAGATTTAAGTTTAAATAAAGTCTTGAGTCAAGTTTTTCTAGTCTAATAGCTGATCAAAAAATAGAGGGTTTCTTCGAGGTTTTCTTAATTTTTTTAGATAAGACTTCTACATTAAGTTCGTTAACTTGTTTTGCTTTTAAATTTTTAAGATTTTGAACTAAATTTAAAAATCTTGCGCTCTCTTTTTTTGAGATTAACCCGTCTGTAAGCATTTTAAATTTTTCAACATAGTTTGATCTCCTAAAAGGCCTCAATCCACTAGGGTGTGCATCAGCCACCCCTTTCTCTTCAACTATTTTAGTCCCGTCTTTTAAGTAAATAACGACTTTACCTCCAAAACATTTATTTGCGGGATCAGGATCGTGATATTTTTCTGTCCAATTTTTATCTTCAAAAGTTTCAATTTTTCTCCAAAGCTTTACTGTGCTTTCCTTATTTGCCCTTTCAGGGGTATAAGACTTAACGTGATGCCATTTACCATCTTCAAGAGCAACAGCAAAAATGTACATTATAGAATGGTCTAATGTTTCTCTGCTTGCTTTTGGATCCATCTTCTGAGGATCGTTAGCTCCTGTGCCGATGACATAATGAGTGTGGTGACTTGTAAAAATCTCTATTTTATCTATTTTAGTTTTATCTTTAATTTTTTTATTTAGACCTATGGCTAAATCTATTAGTGCTTGTGATTGATATTCTGCAGAATGTTCTTTAGTGTAAGTTTCTAATATTGCTTTTTTTTCCTCATTTTTTTCTGGCAAAGGAACTTTATACTCAGCATCTTTTCCTGAGAGTACTTGAGCTATAACACTATCTTCTCCCTCATAGATTGGACTAGGCGCACCTTCTCCTCTCATACACCTGTCAACAGCTTCTATAGCAAGTTTTCCAGCATGAGCAGGTGCAAAAGCTTTCCAGCTTGAAATTTCTCCTTTTCTTGATTGTCTAGTAGATATGCATGTATGCAACGCTTGTTGTATTGATTGATAAATTGTATCAGTATTTAATTTTAAAAGTGTACCTAAACCAGCTGCAACACTTGGGCCTAAATGTGCGATATGATCAATTTTATGCTCGTGTAAACAAATTCCTTTTACTAAATTTACTTGAATTTCATATGCAGTAATAATTGCTTTTATTAAATCATAACCATTAATATTCAATTGTTGAGCGACGGCAATAATTGGAGGTATATTGTCACCAGGATGGCTATAGTCAGCAGCAAGAAATGTGTCATGATAATCCAATTCTCTTACAGCAGTACCGTTAGCCCACGCAGCCCATTCACAATGAATTTTAATTTTTGGACTTAAACCAAAAATAGTTGAGCCTTTTTTTTTTGGATGGGCAAGTGCCATTTCTCTTGCTGAAATAACGGGTTTTCTATTAAAGGAAGCAATAGCTACTGAGGCATTATCAATAATTCTATTAATAACCATTTCTATCGCGTCCCCACCTGGTCTTGACTTATCAGATGCTACTTCTGCAATTTTCCATGCTAGCTGATTTTTCTTTTCTATCAATGAAGAAGAAGGGTGTGCTTTTGCTTTTATTATTTTCATGTTTTTTTTGAAATCATGTTACGAAGAACATATTGTAAAATTCCACCATTTTTATAATATTGAATTTCATTTTCAGTATCTATTCTGGATAAAAGTTTAATAGTTTTGCTTGAGCCATTATTATATTTTATTTCGCAATTCACCTCATCTCTAGGATTAATACCTTTCTCAATATTTAATATTGTAAATAATTCTGTGCCTTTAATGTTTAATTTTTTTCTATCAAATCCTTCCTTAAATTGAAGAGGTAAAACTCCCATTCCAACTAAATTAGATCTGTGTATTCTCTCAAAACTTTCAGCAATGACAGCTTTTATACCTAATAATTTAGTTCCCTTAGCAGCCCAATCTCTAGATGATCCTGTTCCGTACTCTTTGCCTGCTAAAACAACAAGGTCGTTTCCTCTTTTTTTATATTCCATAGCAGCCTCGTATATACTCATTTTTTTTCCATCAGGTTGCAAAATTGTAAAACCTCCTTCAGTTCCAGGAGCCATTTCATTTCTTATTCTGATATTTCCAAAAGTGCCTCTAAGCATAACTTCATGGTTTCCTCTTCGAGCGCCATAAGAATTAAAATCTTTTTGCTGTACTTGGTGTTTCATAAAATAATCCCCTGTTGGACTATCTTTTTTTATAGAACCAGCTGGCGAGATATGGTCAGTTGTAACTGTGTCTCCTAAAATTAAAAGCGGTCTTGCATTTTTTATTTCTTTAAAACCCTCTGGCTTATCTGATAAATTATCGAAAAAAGGTGGTTTTTTTACATAAGTTGAATTTTCTTGCCAATTATAAATACTGCTTTCTTCTGTTTTAATTGAGCTCCATTCTTTTGGACCATCTGAAACATTAGAGTAGCGCTTAATAAACATGTCTGCACTTATAGATTTTAAAATTAATTCTTCAATCTCTTTATTTGTTGGCCAAATATCCTTGAGAAAAACATCTTTACCATCTTTATCTTTTCCTAATGAAGTACTGTATAAATCATGGTGCATATTACCCACTAACGCATATGCTACTACTAAAGGGGGTGATGCTAAATAATTAGCTTTAACATCAGGATTAATTCTACCTTCAAAATTTCTATTTCCTGATAACACTGAAACAGCATATAAGTTTTTTTTGTGAATAGTATCAGATATCTCTTTATCCAAAGGACCTGAGTTTCCAATACAAGTTGTGCATCCGTAACCAACAAGATTAAAACCTAATTGATCTAAATACTTATTTAAGCCTGCCTTTTCTAAATAGTCAGTTACAACCTGAGATCCTGGTGCTAATGAAGTTTTGACCCATGGCTTTACTTTCAATCCTCTATCAACTGCGTTTTTTGCTAAAATTCCAGCTCCTATCATCACACTTGGATTCGATGTGTTTGTGCAAGATGTTATGGCTGCAATAACAATGTCTCCATCTTTTATTTTAAATTCTTTTGTTTTAACTTCCGATACCAGAGGAGTTTTTCTCTTAGTGTTTTCTTTGAAAACTTTATCAAAATTTTTAGCTGCTTCAGTTAATAAAACTTTATCTTGAGGTCTCTTAGGGCCTGATATGCTAGGAACTACTGAGTTTAAATTAAGTGAAACTTTGTCTGTAAATTCAATTTCCTTACTGGACCATAAACCTTGTTCTTTTGAATATTTTTCAACAAGAGATATTGTTTCTTTGTCTCTACCAGAAAATTTTAAATATTTTATTGTTTCTTCATCAACTGGAAAAAATCCACAAGTCGCACCATATTCTGGTGCCATATTTGCTATTGTAGCTCTATCTGCTAAAGACAAATTTTTTAGACCTTCGCCATAAAACTCTACAAATTTTCCAACAACACCTTTTTTTCTCAACATTTGAACTATGGTTAATACTAAATCACTTGCTGTTGTTCCTTCTTTTAGTTTTCCTATAATTTCAAAACCAATTACTTCAGGTATTAACATTGAAATAGGTTGTCCTAACATAGCTGCCTCAGCTTCAATTCCACCTACGCCCCATCCAAGAACCGACAAACCATTAACCATTGTTGTGTGGCTGTCAGTTCCAACTAAAGTGTCTGGATAAGCATAAATATCATCTCCTGTGCCAGTAGACCAAACTACTTTTGATAAATATTCTAAGTTAACTTGATGGCATATTCCAGTTCCAGGCGGCACAACTCTAAAATTATTAAAAGCATTTTGTCCCCATTTTAAAAAAGAATATCTTTCACCATTTCTATCAAATTCTCTTTTAACATTTTTTGAAAAAGAGTCGTCTTTTGCATAATTATCTACCATAACAGAATGGTCTATAACTAAATCTACTGTAGATAAGGGGTTAATTCTATTAGGATCTTTGTTCTTTGATTTGACTGCATCCCTCATTGCTGCCAAATCTGCTACTGCAGGAATACCTGTGTAATCTTGTAATAAAATTCTTGCAGGCCTATAAGCTATTTCCATTTTAGATCTCTTCGTTTTTAACCAATTAGCTACTGCTTGTATTTGTTTTTTGTTAACAGAAATATCGTCTTCAAATCTCAACAAATTTTCCAATAAAACTTTTAATGATTTTGGTAATTTTTTTATGCCTTTGAGGCCATTTTCCTCTGCTTTAGATAAATTAAAGAACTTAAACGATTTATCTGCAATTTTTAATTTATCTAGAGAATTAAAAGAATTTTTACTATTTATTTTCACGCATTATATATAAAACAAAATAACGCAAACGATAAGCAAAAAAGACATTAGAAAGTTGAAATTTTTAATAAATTTTTGACTTGTGGCAAAATTTCTTAAATACATTCCCATTAAACACCAGCTGTTAATACTTAAAATAGCCATAAAAAACATAAATGATATTACAACAATAGAGTCTCTTAAATAGTTGGTGTCTGGATCAACAAAGTTAGAAATCAGTGTCATAGCTACTACAATGCTTTTTGGATTTAAAAACTGTAAAATAAATGCTCTTAAAAAATTCATAGGATTTTTCAATGGAGCTTTTTCTGAGCTTTTTGAAAAAGATATTAGGTAAGCCAAATAAATTAAGAATGCAGATCCTAAAATTTTGATTATGTCTTGTAAAATTGGATATTGTCTAAATACTAAAATTAATCCAGCATTCATCAATATGATTAATGATGTCCAACCAAAAATTACTGCAAATATTAAAGGTAAAGTTTTTTTATAGCCAAAATTAAATCCTGAATAAGAAGACGCAATATTATTAGGACCTGGTGTCATAGCAGTAACAAAGCCAAATATTATTAAATTTATTAAATCAGGATACATGGTTAGGCAATATCTAAACCGTTCTCTGTTTTTTGAGACGGATGTACAAGAACTACCTTTCCATCCTTTTCTATTGCTCCTAATATTAAAACTTCAGATACTATACCTGCAATATTTTTCTTAGGAAAATTACAAACACCAATAACTTGTTTTCCTACCAAATTTTCTTCTGAATAATAGTGGGTAATCTGAGCAGAAGATTTTTTAATACCTATTTCTTTTCCAAAGTCTACTGTAATAACTAGTGAGGGTTTTCTAGCTTTTTCGTTTTTTTCAACAGACAAGACTGTACCTAATTTAATCTTAACTTTCTTAAAATCATCATATGTTATTTCCATTATACCTCCTAAAAAAAAGGGGGCGTAATGCCCCCTCTTTAATTTTATAGATTAAAAAAAATTACAGTTGTTTGTAATTTCCTTTGCTCCACTCATAGAATACGTAACCTGGTAAGCTTACATCACCCTTTTTATCAAAGCTTAGTTCTCCAAGCACAGTATTGAACTTACCTTTTTTCATAGCTTTCAAAACTTTTGCTCTATCTACTGAACCAGCTGATGTAGCAGCTTGTTCGAAAACTTGGAGTGCAGCATAAGAATAAAGCACGTAACCTTCAGGCTCAATACCTGCAGCTTTAAACTTTTTAACTAATGGTGCAGCTTCTGGATTATTTCTTGGATCTGGACTGAAAGTCATCAATGTACCTTCACCAGCATCACCAGTAATTTGCCAGTACTCAGCTGTAACTAAAGCATCACCACTTATTAATTTAGTGTTCATGCCTTGGTCTCTCATTTGTCTAACAATTAACCCACCTTCTGTGTGATAACCGCCAAGATAAACTGCATCGATATTATTTGCTTTGAGTTTTGAAACTAAAGCTGAATAATCTTTTTCACCCGCAGTAAACGCTTCATACATAGCTTCTTTTAAACCGCCTTTTTTCATGTTCTTTCTAGTAGCATCTGCCAAACCTTTTCCGTAAGCAGTTTTGTCATGAATAATTGCAACTTTTTTCCCTTTGTATTCTTTAGCTAAAAAAGCACCAGCAACTTCACCTTGTTGGTCATCTCTTCCGCATACTCTGAATACATTTGGCCCACCTTTGTCTGTAAAAGCTGGGTTTGTTGAAGCTGGAGAAACTTGTATTATTCCTTCTTCAGTATAAACTTTTGAAGCTGGAATAGATGATCCCGAACAAAAATGACCTGCAACATAAGTCACTCCTTGACCTGCAAATTTATTCGCAACTGCTACAGCTTGTTTTGGATCACAAGCATCATCACCGATTATTAATTTAACTTTCTCTCCCAATATACCACCTTTAGCATTAACATCTTTAACCCACATTTCTGCACCAGCTTTTAACTGAGCACCGAAAGATGCGTATTGACCACTCATTGGTCCTGCAGAAGCTACTATCACGTCCGCTTTAGCAGTAACAGATCCTAATAAAAAGATTGAAGCAATTAATGAAAGAGTATTTTTCATTATTCTAAACATATGTTCCTCTTTTTTGTTGTTAATTAATTAATTAATTTGAATTATTGAACACTACCTATGCTTTATTGTAAATATAGAAAATAATTATTTTTTTGCTCCACCTTCAAGGTAAGCAGCTTGAATATCCTTGTTTTTAAGCAACTCTTGACCTGTGCCCTCTAATGTAACATTTCCATTAACTAATACATAGCCACGATCAGCCAGCTCTAAAGCCTTTTTTGCATTTTGTTCTACAAGAAAAATAGTTACCTTCTTTTCTTTATTAATATTTTTTATTGCAACAAATATCTGATTTACAAGTTTAGGAGCTATACCCAAAGAAGGCTCATCTAACAACAACACTTTAGGCCTCGCCATCATTGCTCTAGCAATTGCCAACATTTGCTGTTCTCCACCTGACAATGTTCCGCCTCTCTGAGAAAGTCTGTCTTTTAATACAGGAAAAAGATCATATACGTCTTTTACATCATTATTAAAATGTTTCCCTTTTTCAAAAGAGGATGCACCTAGTCTTAAATTGTCTTCTACTGATAATCTTGAAAAGATCCTTCTGCCTTCGGGTACTTGAGAAATACCAAGATTAACAATAGCGTGCGGAGGTAAATTTTCTATATTTTGTCTATCAAATAAGATTTCTCCCGAAGAAGCTTTATTCACTCCGCTTATGGTCATTAATAAAGTTGATTTACCAGCACCATTCGATCCTATCAAAGCAACAATTTCTTCACTGTTAACTTTTACATTCACCCCTCTTAATGCCTGAATGTTCCCATAAAATGTTTTAACTTTTGAAATAGTTAGCATTTTTATTCATCCGTTCCTAAGTAAGCTTCGATAACTGCTGGGTTGCTCTTTGTTTCTTTTGCAGTACCTTGAAAAATTTTTTTTCCATAATTTAAAACAACCACATGGTCAGAAATTTCCATTACCACACTCATATCGTGTTCAATAAGAAGTATTCCTGTCTTTTTTTCATTTTTTATGAAAAGTAATAACTTATTTAAATCTGCTGACTCTTTAGCATTCAAACCTGCAGCTGGCTCGTCTAGACATAAAAGATCAGGATTGATACACATCGCTCTAACTATTTCTAATTTTCTCTGATCACCATAAGGTAGGTCTCCAGCGTCATCATCGGCTCTATGTGTTAAACCAATTATATCAAGCCAGTATTTTGAAATTTTGATAGCTTCTTTCTCTTTTGCAACATAAGAGGGTGAATTAAATAATCCAAGAATTGTAAAGCCAGAAGCATCCATCAATTTATTATGTTGTGCAACCATCATATTTTCTAAAACTGACATTTGTGGAAATAATCTTATATTTTGAAAAGTTCTGGCTACACCAGCTTTTTGGGCCACTCTAAAGTCAGAAAATTTTCTAAGGTTAAGCTTTTGATTTTCTTTATTTAAAAACATAGAGCCAGAAGTTGCTTTATAAAATCCAGTCAGACAATTAAATACTGTTGTCTTTCCAGCTCCATTTGGTCCGATTATTGATGTAATTTGATCTCTATTTGCCGAAAAACTTAGATCATCTATTGCAACCAAACCCCCAAATCTCATTGTCAAATTTTCAATATCTAAAAGTTTTTTGCTCATGACTTCTCTTTAGCCCCTAAGGTTATTGTTGGTTTTCTTGTAGCAAGAATTCCTCTTGGTCTAAAAATCATAATTAGAACCATTGCTCCACCAAAAGCTATCATCCTATAAGACTCGAAGTCCCTAAAAACTTCAATCAATCCAATTAAAAAAACTGTAGATAAAACTACACCTGTTTGTGAACCCATTCCGCCCAAGACAACTATTGCAACTATAATTGCTGACTCAATAAACGTAAAGCTCTCAGGACTTATAAAAGCTTGTCTAGTAGCAAAAAATGAACCTGCAAATCCTCCAAACATTGCTCCAATTGCAAAAGCTGTGAGCTTTGTATTTCTTGGATTTACGCCTAATGACTTACACGCAATTTCATCTTCTCTTAGAGCTTCCCAAGCTCTTCCAATGGGCAATCTTCTTATTTTTATTGTAAAAAGATTAGTGATGAGTGCTAGAACTAAGATTAAATAATAAAGAAATATAATTCTTTGCATGGGACTATATTCTAACCCAAAAAATGTATGAAAAGTTTGTTCTCCTTCGTCTGGAAAGCTTTTAAAAGGTAACCCAAAAAATGAAGGTCTTGGTATCCCAGTCAATCCATCAGGTCCTTTTGTTAGTTCGTACCAATTCAATAAAAGTATTCTAATCATTTCTCCAAAAGCTAAAGTGACGATTGCAAGATAGTCGCCCCTTAATCTTAAAACTGGAAAACCAAGAAGAACACCAAACATAGCTGCAAATACTCCTGCAATAGGCAAACAAATCCAAAAAGACCATCCAAAATGAATTGCGAAAAGAGCGTAGGAGTAAGCTCCAACAGCATAGAATGCTACATAACCTAAATCTAAAAGGCCAGCTAGACCAATAACAATATTTAAACCCCAGCCTAACATAATGTATGTGAGCATCATGATGGCAATGTCCATCAAATAACGATCAGTAAAAGGCAAAAAAGGGAAAATTACTGAAAAAACTATTGCGCTTAAAGCAATTTGAGGTCCTTTTGTGTCTAAAAAATTCCCAATTACTTTTCCTATGCTTGATTTTCCGCTGGCATCTTGATCTCTTTTAAAAGTATAAATATTTATTAAAAATCTACCTAGGGCACATACTACAACAATAAGTAATACAACAAGCCACTTAGGTTGAACTACTAAAATTTCATTTTTTGCAACTGTTCTCAAGCCTACGATTGGTCCAAATAAAGCTAGTGCTATTAACCCTGTAAATAGACTGTCTTTAATTGATGATTGTAAAAAATTTTTTTTCATTTTAAACTTTTTCAATATCCGGTTTTCCTAAAAATCCAGTTGGGAAAAATATTAGAACAACTACTAGCACTGTAAAAGCTGCTATATCTTTATATTCAATGGAAATATATCCAGACCAAAAAACTTCTATTAAGCCTATAAGCAAGCCGCCCAGCATAGCGCCTGGTATAGATCCTATTCCACCTAATACAGCTGCTGTGAATGCCTTTATTCCTGCTAAAAATCCAATATAAAAATCTATTACTCCGTAATACATGACAAACATCATGCCAGCCACTGATGCGAGTGAAGAACCGATTATAAATGTAATTGAAATAGTTCTGTCTACATTAATTCCCATCAAAGCTGTCATTGTTCTATCTTGCTCACAAGCTCTTTGAGCTCTTCCAAGAGCTGTTCTAGTTATTAATAATGTAAAAATCGCCATCAAAACTATTGTTACTAAAACAATAAAAATTTGTAAGTAACTCAAAGACACAGTAAATCCGCTATCTTCCATAAAAGTAAACCCTCCTTGGATGACAGGTTGGAGAGTTTTTATTCTTGCTCCTTGAGCCGCTTGTACATAATTTTGTAAAACTATTGACATTCCTAAAGCTGATATAAGTGGAGCTAATCTAAAGGATTTTCTTAAGGGTTTGTACGCTAACTTTTCTACTGTCCATCCATAGCAAGCTGTAAATACCATTGCTATGAGAAGAGTAAGTAATAATACAATTGGCAGAGCAATACTAGTTAATGCAAAAAGAATAAAAGAAATTAAAGCTACGAAAGCCCCAACCATAAAAATATCACCATGGGCAAAGTTGATCATCCCAATTATTCCATAGACCATTGTGTAGCCGATGGCTATGAGTCCGTAAACAGACCCAAGAGTAACACCATTAATTAATTGTTGTAAAAAATATGCAATATCCATTTTAAAGTTAGAATTTTTTAAAGATACTATTTAAAACTTTTTGTTGGACTTTGTAAAATTTCTTTTTTTTTAATAACTTAAGAACATAGGCATTTGTACCACCTGGTGTTTGAGATTCTAGTACAAGTTGTTTTAAAGAAATTTTATTTTTATTGATTGAGTCTTCGGACAAAGCGTTAAAAAGTTCTCTTACATAATTTTCCGCTTCTTTTCTTTTCACACCTTTAGAAACTAACCAGTTGCTCGTGTTTAAAAATAAATTATAAAAAGGTGCCATAAATGAAGATGTCGCCCAAAACGCTTTTGATGTTTTTTCATTATTTATTTCAATAACATTTCCTAGATTTTTGAAAAATTTCTTTACTTTAATATCTTTTGGAAAAATTATTATCGGGCCTTTTTTCATTCCAATGAAAGGTAAGGGAATAACTCGAAAAACATTTTTATTTTTTGTCATAAATTTTAAACTATTGAGTTCTATAGTTGAAATAAAACTTATTACTTTTTTTTTTTTATTAAAATGTAATTTTTTAAGAATTTGATTTCCTACCTTGGGAGTTATAGCTAAAAATACCCATGATGAATTATCAATAACTTGTTGATTATTTTTTGAAATAGTTATTTTTTTAAATCTTTTTGACAAGTTCTTTGCTATAGTTTTATTGCGAGGGGAGATATAAATTTTTTTGATTTTAAGATTAGATTTAGAAATTCCCTCAATTACTGAGGATGTAATATGCCCTGTTCCTAAAAAACCAATTTTCATAAAAAATGAAGAATAACCAAGCCATACCCTTTAATAAAGAGAATTTTCAACAAATCTTATCTAAAGAATTTGCAATAGTAGTGCTTGTTTCAGTTCCAGCTGCTCTTGTTGCTGAATATTTTAATGTTCCACTAGCATGGTTTTTAGGACCAATGATAATAACTTCAATTTTATCTTTAACAGGCGTCAAAACAAAAATGCCAAAATTGATTTTAAGTATTATTTTAATATTACTTGGTCTTTATATAGGAAATTATATCGATAAAAGTTTGTTTTCTCAAATCCATCAATGGGCCTGGACTTCTTTGATAATGTTAATTTACATTATTATAAGCGTTTTATTAGTGTCAAAATATTTACAAAAATTCTCAAATTACGAAAAAAAAACATCAATTTTTTCAGCTGCACCAGGTGCTTTAGGACCTTTACTTATTTTAGCTGAAAACGAAAAATCTGATTTAAGTCATGTTGCAACATCTCATTTGATAAGACTTATAATCATAATTACTATTTTTCCTTTTATTGTTAATAGCTTTTACGATGTACCAAGCTTTGAGGTTCTTAAAGCCACAATTGAAAATCAGAAAATCAGTAACTTAATTATTTTAACAATTGTTTCGGTGATATTTATAATGATTTTTGATAAATTTAGAATTCCTGCTGCACTACTCTCTGGAACTTTAGTAGCAAGTGGTCTTTTGCAAATATTTGAGGTAGCTTCATATAAACTTTCGCCAAATATAATAGATTATTGTCTCTTAATTCTCGGCTCATCGGTTGGATGTAGATTCGCCGACAAAACTTTTAGTGAAATAGCAAAAAATGCGCTTCACAGTTTTGTTGCAACTTTTTTTTTGGTCCTACTAGGATTGGTTGCCGCAATAATAGCAGGTTATTTTGTAGACAAGAATTTCTTTACTTTGTTGTTGTCTTACTGTCCTGGAGGAATTTATGAAGTTGCTGTGATTGCAATTTTTTTCAATTTGGACCCAGAGTTTGTTACTTTTCACCATATCATTAGACTCTTAATGATTTTATTTATTGTTCCGTTAATTTTAAAATTAATTTTAAAAAAAAGCTCCTCTAATTCTAAGTAATTCTCTTGATAACCCAGAATGCTCTTTAAATGCTTTTCTTCCATGTAACCAAAAATAATTATTAGAAAAAATTGTTGATCCTACTGGTAGTGGAAAACTTATTTTATTTTTACTTTCCTCTAAAGCATCAGAGAGTTTTTGAAGAAAAAGACCTTGATCCATATTTTTTGGTTCCGGAAACTGATCAATGTAGGAAATAATTGGCTTGCCGTTTTTATCTTTTGAGAATACTGGATGTTCAACTTTATATTCTATATTCTTACTTTTTGGGGAGCCCCATGTAAAATTTTCTTGTCCAATTGGATCATTGCTTAAGTCATCTAAATGTTCCCAATCGTCTAAGTGAAGAATAACGCTTTCTCCCCCCGACACATTATTCTCTTCCATTTTGGTCATTATTAGCCAGTCGGTTTTTTCTTTAACGTAAGTTCCATCAGTATGAAGGTCTAAATTGGTATAAGCTTTCCTTAAGTACGAGTCGCTACT
>MDTG01250122.1_pt1 | contig 12614 bp, 19 predicted proteins | sample 811421 | NCBI WGS metagenome assembly MDTG01 (sample SAMN05326645, study PRJNA326480) | marine metagenome | isolation source: seawater | place: Pacific Ocean: South East | collected 2011 | reverse complement strand
CAAACAGTTATGGCTGGGATATCGTTTGACTTCTAATAAAAATAAATTTTATATCGTTCTCCGATGATATGAATGAGTCTGGCCGGATTCCCTGCGGCCAGACTTTAGATTGAAGATACTCGATTTCCTTATTTCCCTATTTCGAGTATCTTCTACTTTCAATCCAATAGATTATTTGTTACTTTAACTTGGGGGCATAAATATCAGTAATTTATTAAAAATATTTCTAGTTATATTTGTAGCAATACAACCATTGCATAGCTACACAACTATCAATATATCTAATCCTAATGACAATAATGGGTTTGAGCATTTACATACTGAATTATGTGGTACTAAATATACTGGTTCAATCTCACATACTCAAAAGATTTCAGATCTACTGGATAAAATCAATACAGCTTTCATAAGTGAAATGGCTGTTGACTGTGTTTGCTGTGAATCTTTAGATATTACATCCCTTGATATATTCAATTTAACATTTAGTAATTTTTTATTATCTAAAGTATTTTTAACTCCGAATAAGAATTTTTACGCTCCTAACGTAAAAAAGTCAATACCATATACAAATCAAGTCAGAGCACCTCCAATCGTTTAGTAATTTTTTAATTAATCAACGATTAATCTGGAGGATAAAATGAACAGATTATTATTTTTTGTCTTCAGCATTACACTTATTACAAATGTTTCAGCTGAAGATTTAACAGATATACAAATAAGTAGTCCAGTCATGGATAAAGCTACTATTAGTAATGAAGCCATTGAAGAAGTAGATACTAGAAATGCTGTTGACGGTGGTGACTTACTAAAAAATATCAATGGTGTAAGTACTATTAGACGAGGCGGACATGGCCTTGAAGCTGTAATACGTGGTCAAAATGATCAACGCCTAAACACATTTTTAGATGGTGCAATGGTCTACGGTGCGTGCTCTGCAAAGATGGATCCTGCAAGTACTTATGCAAATGTAAACAACTATGATTCAGTCACAGTTATTAAAGGAACCCAATCTGTTCTTTTTGGTGCTGGCGGACCTGGAGGAATAGTAAGTTTCAAAAGAGTTACAGAACCAGTATCCAAGACTGAATATAGAATTGGCCAAAATTTTGATTCTAATGCGGGTTCATATACAACTAGTGGCAATATGGTATTCCCATTATCTTCTAGTTCATATTTAAGACTTAATGGTTCAGCAACAAATTCCGGAAACTATGAAACAGGTTCAGGCATTAAACCATTAACAGAATATTCAACAACTGACTACACTGTTATCTTAGGTACAAAGTTATCAGATGGTTCTAAACTTGAAGTTAACTACTCTAATAATAGACAAGACAAAGTTGGATATCCTGGTCTAATGATGGACATTGCATATAGCTACACTGATATGTATACCCTGAAATATCATAGAGTAAGCCCATTTGGCATTTTCTCTTCGATGAATGTTGAGTTATTTAATACGGACATTGATCATCTTATGGACAACACTACCATGAGAGGAACTTCGGGCAATGGCAGTATGAAGACACCTACATCATCAGATACTTATGGAGGAAGATTCATCGGTACTATTGGAACAGACTTAAGAGCAGGTGTTGACTATGAGCATAATACAAAAAATGCAGAACAGAATATGACTATGGGAGGTATGAATGTATTTATGATGCATTTATGGCCTGATGTTGAAACAGAAAAGCTTGGTTTCTTTGTTGAAAAAGATATGGGTAATATTTCTTATGGTTTAAGGTATGACCAAGTTGAACTAGAACCTCATAAACAAACAGTGGACAAAGGGGGCATGGCTGTTCAACTATCACCCAATGAACTTTATACAGTTCATTACACAGGAACAATTACTGCTAAAAAAAGAGATTTTGATAATATTAGCGGTTTTATTAGGGTGAATAAAAAGCTAAATCATGGTGATTCATACATGAGTTTTAGTATTAATGAAAGAGCACCTGATACTACTGAATTATTCAATGCAAAAAATAGTAGTACAAACATGATGAAACATGTTGGTAATCCTAATTTATCTAGTGAAAGACATATGACATTTGAAGTTGGATATGAGGGCATGTTAATGGGCAATCATATTACTGGCTCTGTCTACTATAATGATGTTGATGATTTTGTTACAACACATAGGCTTGACGATAGTGCTATGAAAGCAAGACTATATAAAAACGTAGATGCAACTTTATATGGCTATGAACTAACAGCGCATAGATTAATTGCAGGTATTGATACTACATTGAATCTAAACTACACACGTGGTGAAGATGATACACAAAATAGAGCCTTACCTCAGATCATGCCATTAGCTGGCGATTTAACATTTGAAGCTAAATCAGCTAAAACAAATTATGGTTTGAGAATTAATTTTGCTGATACACAAGATCGATTTGATTCAAAAGTACTGGATGTTGGAGAAACAGCAGGTTATACAGTTTATGATATATATGCTGGCTTTGAACCTTCACCTAATCTACGTTTCACTGTTGGTATGGGTAACATTACTGACAAAAGATATGCAACTCATTTGAATACTACAAATACACTTGACGGAGCAGCTGACAGAACTGACGAACCTGGTAGAAGTTTGTTTGGATCTATCAATTACGAGTTCTAAATCTGAAGAATTTAGTCTAACAGGGAGAAATCTCTGTTAGACTATTGCTTTAAAAACTAAAATAACAATATGGAATTTGCATCATTACTAGTTAAAGGCGGCCCAGTCGTATATATTTTGTTAGGACTATCTGTCTATGTATTGTCTATTGTAATTTATAAATTACACATACTTTTCAAAGTCAATTTCTTTAATTCCGATGTCACTCATAATAGCGTTAAAATGTGGCTTAATAATAATAAAGAAGAAGCTTATACCGATATATCAAAAGATACACATCCTCAAAAAGAAGTCGTATCATTTACTATGTACCATTTACTTAAAAATAATATTAATCAAGATAAAGAGCGATATCTTAGAGAAGAGGTATCGAGGTTAAGCCAAGAAAGATTAGAATATTATGATTCAAATCTGGACACTTTAAAAGTAATTGCTATGGTTGCTCCATTACTAGGACTTTTAGGTACAGTATTTGGAATGATAGATGCATTTCAACAAATGGAGATGGCAGGCAATAATATCAACCCTTCAACTTTATCTGGTGGTATTTGGGAGGCATTGCTGACAACAGCAGTTGGCCTGTCAGTGGCTATTCCAACTGTATTATTCGAAAGTTATTTTAGAGCTACTAATGAAAAGTTGAAAATTAATATTGAACACTCTGTGACAAAGCTTCTAACAGCTCATATGAATTAATTACAACACCCCTTATTAAATTTTTTAAGTCTCCAATAATTATAAGGCCAAGGTGTTAAGAAACCTGCAAGTAACATCAAAGGCATTACCATAAGATTTATTTTTGCACCTCCTGTTACTAGATAATCAACCAAGTTCATAGCAATCTCCATGCTAACCATAGAAATAAGACTCATTCCAATGGCCGTTTTGAACGCAGTTTTTAAATCCATTTGTTTCATCAAAATTATAGTTTCTAAAATTATACTTGTTAATATTCCATTAGCCATAGCCAGCAACATAATAGAAAGTGTGCTCCATGGTATTTGATGTACCTGAAAATAATATATGGTGCCCATATCACCAATACTACAACCTATCAAACACCACATGGTATTATAGGCAGACTGTTTCCATGTATGATTACATTCCCAATCAATTGTTCTATCAAATACTGTTAAAATCATAGTTCAATACAAATGTTATTATCTTCAATGATTGTTGGATAAGTTTTTATTGGCTCATCAGCAGGTTCGTTAAGCGCCTCACCTGTTTCTAGATCAAAGTAACTTCCATGTAATGAGCACTTTATAGTTTTATCTTTTAAGCATCCAAGAATTAATTCAGAGTTCTCATGGCTACACATATTATCTACAACAAAGTATTTCTCATTTACCTTGGCAACAAGGTACGAGTGATCATCATGAATAATTTCTAACATATTATTTTCAGAAAAAGCGTCAGTTGAGCATAGTGTAACAATCATAATTTCATTCGTTTTAGAGCTGAGCCACTATCAATAACTTTTAAAACCTCTTTGGAGCATTTCAAAATATCATTGCCTGTAATCCTTTGAAGTATAATAGAGGCCCCTAGCTGTATACATGATTTCATTGCTCCATCTTTTCCGGAAAGTGCTTCATGTCCAGATTTTACTGTTGCCTTGGCAATATCTGTTGCGGATACTTTTGATTCAATTTTATCTTTTGTATCTTTTCTCACTATACTTTCAGGGATATCAACCGCCCTTGATTCATCATTAATTTTTAAGTCTTCTGGCCTAATCTCGAACACCTTATCATCTTCACTAGGTATATTATAATAATGAACTTTTCCCATTTGTCTTAGCGAAGGGATAATTCCACCCTCTGTACCTCTTACTACACTTGCTGAATGAAATGCAGCATTTCTTGATAATTCTAAATAAATTGGTGGATAAGGTTTATGAACAAAACCTGTAAAAAATGCATCATGTTTAGAACTGACTGGCTTAACGAGAACTTCTACTGTAGTAATAACCGGCCTCTTAATAATTTTTTTTCTAAGGCTCATTAAGTCATGAAGTTTAGGATTAAAAACAGATTGATCAGCGTAAGCCCACCCAATGTTTTTATCTTCTAATCGAGCTGCAATTTCCTCATGTGAATTCCCACAATTATAATTAAGCTCTTTAAGTGTGAGATGATGAGTACAACCATATTTTGGACCGACAGATAAAACCCCATGAGAGATTATTGGATATCCTAATTCTGCAAGGACAGGTAATAAAAAAATTGATGAAGGTAGGTTTCTAGAAAAGCCATCATATGGATCAGCTATATTAATTAAATTATCGGTAGTTATATTAATAGAATGGGTTGTTTCAATAATTGCATCATGAACTCCTAGATTTTCGTCCATGGTTTCTCTTTTCATTCTTAGGGCAATAAGAAAAATTGCAGCTTGTACAGGATCAATTTCATCATTAAGAATATCCAACATCGTTTGCTTAGCTTCTTCTCTTGAAATATTTTTACTAAGTTCAGGACCTGTAGCTATTCTTTGAATAACAGACTTCATATTTTCATTTGGGCTTAATTTATTGTTCATTTAAAAACTATCCAAGTTGTTGCAATATATTTAGAACCTTTTTTAAGTGTAACACCTCGATGTTCATGGGTCCAAAATGGGGGAAATACTACTAACTTACCCTCTTCAGGTTTAACTTTGACTTTTTGATGTAAAAATTCAGTTTCTCCACCGGGACCTTCTACATCATTTAGATACCATATAGCGACGAGTTGCCTATCACTCATTTGGTGACTTCCGGTATCTACATGCCAGTGAAAATATTCGCCAACATTTGTTCTTTGGATGGCATAACCAATATCTTTGAATTTTCCGTTAAAATAATCATATTCTTTTTTTATTTTAGATAGAGCTTTCGATAAGCTTACAAAAAATAATTCATCAATATCTTTCCATGAATCTTTACCACTGATCACCATATCAGTAGATTTTTTTACTGTATCATTTTCTTCAAAGTTAGGACCAACTCTACCTCGATAATGATCATCTTTAGATTCCTCGAATCTTTCAATTATTTCCTTACACTTTTGTGATGGAATCTCATTATCAAATTCAAAGATAAAGCTTCCTGGTGAGCTTTCTATAAGTCTTTTTTCTATTTTTATTTCGTTAGCCATAATATTTATATTACACAGTAAATGTTATCATCTGAATACTATGGCAATAAGAATTAAAAGCAAGTGGTCTAAAACAGTTAAAAGAAGTAAAACTCCTGAAGATTTTGGAAGCGCTCTGTCTTATATTTCATGGAGATTATCCCTTGATAAAGCAAAGACACTGCATGGAGAAGATTTTGAATATGAGAATGATCATCAAAGAGTCTCAGTTATAGTTGAATATATGTCTTTTCAAGTACATCTCGTTGATAGACTCTTATATGAGGATAAAGCCGAGAACGACTTTAGAGCAGAAGTGATGAATTCTCTTGGCAAGCAATCTTCAAGAATTATGCAAGAAAATTGTGAGGACTTATTTGGTCCAGGTGATTACAAGAAAGGATATATAAACACTTTAAATCTAAGATCAGCAGAATATTCAGAATTTGAGTTTTCTAGGAAAGGTAGTAATTACTCACTCTACAGACACTTGTCAAAAAAATGCCAGGATGTGATGGGATACAGTCAAACTAATAAATGGGTAATGGATCAGATAATAGATATTGATTCTGTTGAGATATTAAAAAAAATTTTAGAAGTTTACGATTCGGTCACTAAAACTTAGTTTAGCCTTTGTGCTGATCAACGCTATCGAAGTTATTATTTTTGCCGTCTTCATAACCAGCTTGATAAGCATCAGTAAGACGTTGTTCTTCAACTTCTGGGGCTCCCTGATAGCCTTCTTGCCAACCCAAAATATATTGTTCGCTAGCATTCATTTTTTCTAGTTCTGTTACTTTATCAAAATATTCTTGATTCATTATGTTCTTATAGACCCCTTAATTTTATGCGCAATGTCTACTAACCTATTAGCAAGTTTTTCATGCTCTTCTTTATACTCTTTTAGTACCCCTTTAGGATTTTGATGTAAATCTTTTTCAGTTACACCCTTCTCTCTTTCTAAATCCATAAACCTTTTTTGAATATCCAAAAGTCTTGTAATTATTTGTTTTCTTTCTTCTAACAATTCTTTCTCATTTGTAGCGTCAGTCATTAATATCCACCTTTTCTTCTGCTTTCCGGTAAGCCGCCAATTCTGCCGGCTTGCTTATCCGGTTTCCCTGGAAACAGATCAAAAAGCGTTTTTGTATCTATTTTCTCACCCCACATTTTACCAAGATCTTTTACCATGTTTCTTAAATTCGGCTGGTTTTCTTTGTTGTTAATGAACTCATCCCTTAAGTAGTTAATAACATCCCAATGACGCTGACTCAGTTCAATACTCTCTTGTTCAGCAATCACTTTAGCGATATCCTCATTCCAGTCCTCTAAATTAGTCAAGAAACCGGTTTCTGTAGTTGGTATTTCTTTACCATCAACTTCAACTTTCATCAAAAACCCCTTGTGGTTAACTTAATATTAAAAAATTCTAATATACTAGAAACAATAAGTCTAGACAGTATTTTGAAACTAATCATCTTCTTTGAAATTACTCACTGCATCTATAGATTTATGTGGTAAAAATATCCCACAACCAAATAATCTATGCTTGCCTACGCCTTCTTCTTGAAGGATAACAGCTTCCTCTTTAGTTAGATCAGCTATCATTAACGATCTTGTATATAGGGTTTTTTCACCAAAACTAATTCTTTTTGATTGACCACAAAGCGCCTTGTTAATATTTACTCTAAAAGCCCTTAATTCTGTTTGAACCTCCTCTAAAAAGGAATCCTCTGGGAGATCCTCATTGCAACTTACGAATCTACAGAAAAGATCCCTAACAACTAAAAAACTCTTCATTTTCGATTTACCTATATTAAGCGTATTACCAAATAATTTAATTTTTTTACCTTCAATTTCTCTGATTTTTTCTACATCATCCCGTCTAACCCTTAAACATAGCTTTGCTCTTTTAGATAAAAATATATTTTCACCATCAGCTCTGACCCAACCATTTCCTGACATTGGGCCATGTAGGGTTTGTATTGCATTTCGTTTATCGTTCTTTATTTCAGGTATTAATTTGATAAGTTCAGACGAAAGTTCATATGCATGATCATAAGGCAGCTCTTTACAATCAACCGAAAATGATAAATCTACCATATCTGAATTATTGTTAGCAGATCTTTTTTTTGTATCTTCTTGCCACATTTTATTCTTTTATATATCCACTGAAAGCACTTTCAACTCGATCTTCCCAGTTGGATGGAGTATCGGGAAAAGGTGGTTTTAAATCAAATCTTATAAATCGCTCACCGCTAGCAGCTTTTTCTTTAACAACTTCTAAAAAGTCATCAAATGTTTCAACATCTTTTCTTTCTATTAATATGGCACTAAGGTATAGCATTAAATTCTCTCGTATGATCTTATTCTATAAAGTTTTCTCATGATCTTTCCGTCTTCGAATGAATTTCTTCCATGCAATATGTTGTTACTTACTATCCCTTCATTTTTTGAGAGTTTATATGTTAAGGAGTACTTTTTACAATCTTCTTTGATAATTTTTTTCATTCTCATAAAAGCTGTTTTAGATTGCTCATTTAGTTTCATATTTTTCTCTCTCATTGAAAACTTCATATGAAATCTCTTATAAGTATTGTCACTATCACAAATATAACCTTTTGTTTCATCTCTGTTTGCCTCAACATTGCCCGGAATAACAAGGGCATCCGATCTTGATAGCGAATCTAAATTATCATATTTGAATATGTATTCTCTAATAGCAAGCTCATGGTCTAAAAGATAATTTTCTCCTCCGGAATAAGCAGGTTCTTCGCAGTGCAATAACCATGAAAAGATAGGTTTTTCATCATAGTAACCGTCCGTATGCCAATTCAGCTGTTTATTTGTATATGGAATGTAATTTACAGTATTTCTTGAATCCAGGGACATTATTAAGCTTACAGGACTATTATGGATATTATTTGTATCATATGTTTTCATTCCAATAGATCGTGCAAAATTAACTAAATCAGCTTGATTATGTAGACCAACAGATGACTTGTATATACAAAAGTTAAATTTCTTAATTTTACCTTTAATATTTGATATTTCCTCTGAAGTTATATGGTTTATATCTTGGATTTCAGCCTTCAAATCATTAATATTTAAAGGGATATTATCTTCTTTTTCCGAAGCCCATTGCTTGAATTCGCTGGATTTTGAGGTAAATTTCATATTTCAATATAACGTTTTTATCTTGTAAATTTTAACACTTGTTTTTTGTTATATAAGAGTGCAATATTAACTTTCTAATAGACATATTAGAAAACAATGATAAGATAATATACAACGTAAACCAACGTTTTTTCTTGGGAGAAATTGGGAGAAAGTATGAAAAAACATGATACCCCTATGATTGATGAACTGGAGAATGGCCCGTGGCCGAGCTTCATCAGTGGTATAAAAAGACTCAGGGATACACATCCTGAGAAAAGAATTAATGAAATGACAAATGACCTTTTGGGTCAACTTGAGCATTCATATGAAACCCGAAAGGGTTATTGGAAAGGAGGCACGGTCAGTGTCTATGGTTATGGCGGAGGAATTATCCCAAGATTTTCTGAAGTCGGTGATGCTTTTCCTAAATCAAAAGAATTTCATACATTGAGAGTACAGCCTCCAGCTGGAAACTATTACACGACAGAATCACTTCGTGATCTTGCAGATTCATGGGAAAAGCATGGCTCTGGTCTTGTTACATTCCATGGTCAAACAGGTAATATAATGTTCATAGGATCTACATCTGAGAACACACAACACTTCTTTGATGAAATCAATGAGAAAGGTTGGGATTTAGGTGGTGCTGGTCCTTGTGTGAGAACAGCAATGTCATGTGTAGGCGCAGGAAGATGTGAAATGTCGAATGTGAATGAACACAAAGCGCACAGATTATTAGTTAACAATTTTATGGACGACATGCATAGACCTGCATTGCCATACAAATTTAAATTCAAAGTTTCAGGCTGTCCAAATGATTGTATGAATTCAATCGAAAGAGCTGATATGTCAGTTATTGGTACTTGGCGAGATGACATTAAAGTTGATCAAGAAGAGTTTAAAAAATACGTTGGTCTGAAAGGTCGCAAATATGTGATAGATAATATCGTTACAAGATGTCCAACCAATGCAATATCATTAAATGATGATGACTCAATAGATATAGATAATCAAAATTGTGTTAAGTGTATGCATTGCTTAAATGTTGTACCTAAAGCACTTCATCCTGGTGATGATAAGGGAGTCACGATTCTAATAGGCGGAAAAAGAACACTCAAAATTGGTGATTTAATGGGGACAGTAATTGTTCCATTTATGAAACTAGAGACAGAAGAAGATTGGGAAAGACTCGTTGAAATTGGCGAAGAGACAATTGATTTCTGGGCTGATAATGCTCTTGAGCATGAAAGATGCGGCGAGATGATTGAAAGAATTGGCCTAGTGAACTTCCTTGAGGGAGTCGGTTTCGACGTAGATCCGAATATGGTTGCAAATCCAAGAGAAAGTTCTTATGTAAGAACAGATGATTGGGATGACGAAGCTGTAAAATGGTATGAAAAGGCCGATGAGAAAAAGGATTCAGCATAATGGGTGATAAAGCAAAAAAAGAAATGAGAGCTCCTATTGAAACAGGAGCACCTGATGGATTTCAATATATGCATCCAACTATGCGTAAAAACTTTGGTCAATGGAAATATCATGAACATCCAAGACCAGGAGTGCTAGTTCATTATGCAAACAGCGGTGAAGAAATTTGGACTGTCAGAGCAGGTACTCAAAGAATTCTAGACGTCTTTACACTAAGAACGCTATGTGACATCGGTGATGAATATGCTGATGGTTATGTAAGATTTACCATTCGAAGCAATATAGAATACATGGTCAAAGATAAAGCCAAGGTTGAGCCACTCATAGAAGCTATTGAAAAAGAAGGCTTCATAGTTGGCGGAACTAAAAACTCAGTAGCAATGATTTCACATACCCAAGGATGGTTACATTGTGATATTCCAGGAACTGATGCTTCTGGTGTCGTTAAAGCTATGATGGATGAACTCATAGATGAATTTAGAAACAATGAAATGCCAAATAGAGTGCATTTAACAACATCGTGTTGTCAGATCAACTGCGGCGGTCAAGGTGATATTGCTATTAATATTCAGCACACCAAGCCTCCTAAAATAAATCATGATTTAGTATCAAATGTATGTGAACGTCCATCTGTTGTTGCAAGATGCCCAGTAGCAGCAATTAGACCAGCAATGGTAAATGGTAAACCATCACTAGAAGTAGATGAAAAAAAATGTATATGTTGCGGAGCATGTTTCCCGCCATGTCCACCTATGCAAATCAATGATCCAGAGCATAGTAAATTAGCAATATGGGTAGGTGGAAACCACTCAAATGCTAGAAGTAAACCATCTTTCCAAAAACTTGTAGCTGCTGGAATACCTAATAATCCACCAAGATGGCCTGAAGCAACTGCTATAGTAAAAAGAATCCTATCTGCGTATAAAGAAGACGCTAGAGATTGGGAAAGAATAAATGATTGGATTGAGAGAATAGGTTGGCCTAGATTCTTTGAACTAACTGAGCTTCCATTCACCAAGTATCATATTGATAATTGGCGTGGTGGTAGAAAAACTCTCAACTCATCAGCTTACGTTAGATTTTAATCTCTATTTGATATGAAGTTTGGAGTTTTAATCAACGAAGGCCCATATCAGCATCAAGCTTCAGACTCAGCCTATAAATTTATTGAGGCTGCAATAGAAGAAGGTCATGAAATATATCGTGTATTTTTCTATCACGATGGTGTTAACAATGGGACTCGATTAGCTACTCCGCCGCAAGATGATCGCCACATTCCAAATAGATGGAGTGAATTAGCAGAAAAACATGATTTAGATCTAGTATTGTGTGTAGCAGCCGCACAAAGGCGAGGAATGGTTGATGAAGGTGAGATGGAGCGTAATAAAAAAGATGCAAATAATATTGCAGATAAATTTAGAATTTCAGGTTTGGGGCAGCTTATTGAAGCTGGAATACAATCAGATCGTATGATTACATTTGGTGACTAGAGTGGAAGAACAGGAATTAGAATCAGGCATAGTCAGGAAGTTTATTTATGTGAATAGAAAGGCTCCTCATGGAACTATATATGCTCATGAAGCTCTTGAGGTTGTCTTAATAGCTGCGGCTTTTGAGCAAGATGTTTCTTTGGCGTTTATAGATGATGGAGTTTATCAGCTAAAAAAAGGTCAAAATACAGATGGCATTGCTACAAAAAACTTTAGTAAAACATTTGGTGCTTTGGATATGTATGATGTTGAAAAACTATACGTTGAAAAAGAATCTCTAGAAGCAAGAGGTCTAAGTGAAGAGGACTTATCTGTTGACGTTGAAATACTGCCTGCGTCTGATTTAAAAAAATTATTTAATGAGTCTGAGGTTTTTTTTAATTTCTAATGTTACATACTATTAACAAATCACCATTTGAAAAAGACAGCTTAACAACTTGCCTTCGTTATGCAGAAAAAGGTGCATCTATACTTTTTATTGAAGATGCTGTTTATGCTTGTACTAAAGGTACTAAGTTTGAAAGTGCAATTCATGATAACCATGAAAATATAAAGTTTTATGTACTTGGACCGGATTTAGAAGCAAGAGGACTTGATAATTCTAATCTTACTACTAATATAGAAATAGTAGATTATAAAGGTTTCGTTAAACTAGTAGCGGATAATGAGAAAACACAAAATTGGCTTTAATTAGGAGATAATAATGGCATTAGAAGTAAATGGCAAACAAATAGAAGTAGATGAAGAGGGATATCTTTCTAATCTAAATGATTGGGAAAAAGATAT
>MDTG01209703.1_pt1 | contig 12614 bp, 9 predicted proteins | sample 811421 | NCBI WGS metagenome assembly MDTG01 (sample SAMN05326645, study PRJNA326480) | marine metagenome | isolation source: seawater | place: Pacific Ocean: South East | collected 2011 | reverse complement strand
TTTTAACACGGTTTTTCTAGCAAAGTTAAAACTAGATTTACACATATCCTTAAGATTATATTTTGATTTCCATTTCATATATTTTTTTATTTTATTTACACTTGCGTAACTTATAGGTATATCGCCTTTTCTTCTCCTCACTTTTTTTGTTTTAAAATTTATATTATTTATTTTTTTATATGTATTTAAAATTTCTAAAACTGTAACCCCTTTCCCAGTACCTATATTAAATATATTATGTCCTTTAAATTTATTTATATTATTCAGAGCAGAAATATGTGCATCGACTACATCTAAAACATGTATATAGTCTCTTATTGCGGTGCCATCCTTTGAAGGGTAATCTGAACCATATATTTTAAACAAATTACTTTTTTTTGTAGCACACCTGTCTATTAATGGCATTATATTATCTGGTTTATCAGGATTATCTCCTAACTCCCCTGAACTATGTGATCCAACTGGATTAAAGTACCTCAAAGAAATAATTTTAAAGTTTTCATTATTATTTGAGGCATAATCTATGCATTTTTCACCAAATAGTTTCGTTAAACCGTATGGACTTAATGGAGTTGTAGGATGTTTTTCATCTATTGGTAAATATTTGCACTTCCCATAAACGACTGCGCTTGAACTAAATATTAATTTATTTTTTGAAGAATCTTCCATAGATTTGATTAAATTAAGTGTTCCAAAAATATTATTATTATAGTATTTGAACGGATTGTTAATTGACTCATTCACATCTTTAAATGCTGCTAAATGAAAAACTAAATCAATTTTTTTTGTCTTTAAAATATTAGTAGTTTTTTTTATGTTATTAATATTAAAATTAAAAAAAAAAGGTTTTTTTTTTGAAATTTTAATTATTTTTTTTAAAACATTAATTTTACTATTTGATAAATCATCAATAATTGAAACATTGTAATTTTTTTCTAGTAATTTTACACATAAATGACTTCCAATATATCCCAACCCTCCAGTCACTAAAATATTTTTATTCATAATTTTTTTATTATATTTTAAATTGTTAAATCTTTGTCCAGCTTTCGTTCAGAAGGTAAATTAGAATGAAGATCATTTTGATTTATCAATTTAATAAATTCATTGAAATTATTTTTTTCTTTATCAAATGTATGATCTTGTTTGTGATGAAAAATATAATAATTCAAAAAATTTTCTGCATGTATATTTTTAGTACCATAACTCAAAAAAATTGCTTTTCTGTATCCCACACTTTTATCTCTAAATGCAGCGTGATAAATATTTGCATAAAAAAATAAACAGTCTCCTACCTTTGGATAAACAGTAGTACCAATAATTTTATCAAAAATATATCTAAACAATCTATTGAAGTACAATCTTTTAAATTTAGATCTTAGTGAACGTATTAGAAAACAAGTAAATTTTTTATTTATATGAGATTTTTTGATTAATTTAATACCGTTGGTATTTTTATTATCCTCATTTAAATAAATGCCAACTCTCAATACATTATATTCATTATTCCAATCTTCTCCTTTTCCAAAAATTCTATGAGCATTATCTCTATGCCAATTAGGATCCACTGGCTCATCATTTTTTTGTTTTACAGAGTGACTATTATACAAATAATAAACTTTATCTGGATTATAAAATTGCTTTAAAAATTTCATTAAATTTGCATTAACTAATAATTTCCATGAAAAATTGAAATTATGAAGATTATTTACAGATTTTGTATTTTTTGAATGTAATTTTTCAGAAATATCTTTTATTTCTTTAATATCTTCTTTATTAAAAAAATTTTTAATTAAAACATAACCATTTTTTTTAAGATGAGCTGAATAATCCATAGTTTTTGTATAAAATATTTAAATAATTATTAATCTATATTAATTTTTTTAAAATTTAAAGGTCACTTAAAATATAATTATTTATTATATAATTTTTATTTTTTTAGAAATAACATATTTTGATCATTATCTTTTAAATTATTTATATATTCAAAATTAAACTTTTTTAAATAATTTGATCTGTAATCTGTTTGATTTAAATAGTTAAATCTAAAAAAAATTTAGGTTTGCCTCTATCCAAATGACTTTTGTTTTGAACCATTCATATATTTATGTCTTTTGACTTCCGTAAGCTAAAAATGCATTATAATAACAATTTTTTTGGCATATTTATTTCTGACTCAGAAAGTGTTGAGCCAGGAGCCTCTTTCTGAACATAAATTTTTTCTATTTTCCAATCATAATGAAAAAGTAACTTTTTAATTATATATTTAATAAATATAAAAATTTTTTTTTAAAATTATTCATGTATATAAAAAGTAAAATATTTATTTAAAATGAATTCATTAAAGAAAGTTTATAACTTTTTACCCAAAAAATACCAATTACAATTATATTTCTTTTATTTTACAATTTTGCTAACTAATATCTTAGATGTAATCGGGATAGGATTATTTTTTCCAGCATTAAACTTTCTTATAAATATGAAAACTGGACTCTCATTTGTAGATAACTTTATATACAGTTTAAATATAAGTCAAAATGAAACAATAATTTACATATTATTTGCAATCGCAATAATTTTTCTCTTAAAAAACTTATTAATAATTTATATAAGTATTTTTCAAACAAGATTTAGTTCCGAATTAGGTTATGATCTTTCAAGAGATCTATTCAATCAATATTTATCTATGCCAATCGGATTTCATTCTTCCTTAAATTCCTCAAAATTATTAAGAAATACTAGTGATGAAATTTTTATTTTTGTAAAGTTTATAGCTAGCAGTATTCTTCTTATATTTTCAGATTTAACGCTTTTGTTTATATTTTCTATTCTTTTAATTTATTTAAGTTCAATAAAAACCATGATAGTTTTAATTCTATTTTCTTTAGTGGCAGTATTAATTTATTATTTATCAAAAGATAAAATTAAATCTTATGGAAATAAAAGGTTAGTTATCGCTGAGAATGTTCTAAGGTTTTTAAGGGAGGGATTTTCATCAATACGAGAAGTTAAAATTTATAATATAAAAGACTACTTTGTTAGAAAATATAGAGAAGAGGGACAAAAAACTGTTCCATTATCAATTTTTATAAACCTAATGGCGACACTTCCAAAAGTGATCTTTGAAATATTTGCAGTAGTGCTATTTATTTTATTAGTTATGTACTCTGTTAGTATTGACCAAGATTTTAATCAACTAATACCGACACTCAGTATACTTGTTTTATCAATATACAGGATTGCTCCTAGCGTCACAAGAATTTTACAAAATTTTCAAAGATTAAAACATTATATGCCATCATTTTATATTTTAAACTCAGCATTTGAAAATAATAAAAAACAAATAAAAATTGAGACTGAAAATATTAATTTAGATTTCAAATTTGAAAATATTGAACTTAAAAATATTGATTTTTACTATAAAAAAAATGAATATGTATTAGAAAATATAAATTTCAAAATTGAAAAAAAATCACGAATATTAATTCAAGGTAAAAGTGGTTGTGGTAAATCTACATTTCTGGATATATTATGTGGATTACTTCCACCAGAAAATGGTGAAATATATATTAATAAAATAAAAGCAAACGATGTTGATAAAAAAAAATTACTATCAAAAGTAAGTTATGTTTCCCAAATGCCGTTTTTATTAGATAATGATTTAGTCGGAAATATTGCACTAGGCATGGACAGAAATTATGACTTAAAAAAAATATTTAAAATATTAAAAATTGTAGAGCTCGAAGATTTTATAAAAAATGTTGATGATAATTCTTTTAGCAGAATTGGGGAAAGAGGCTCATTAATTTCTGGAGGTCAAAAGCAAAGAATAGCAATAGCTAGAGCTCTTTATTTTGATCCTCAAATATTAATCTTAGACGAAGCTACCAACTCAATAGATTATGAAACTGAGATCAAAATTATTAATAACATTATCAATGAATATCCAGATTTAACATTAATTAAAGTATCCCATTCTAAACACGATTATTCAAATTTGTTTAAAAAATATATTTTAAAAGATAAAAATTTAATAAATGCTCAAGTATGACAACTAAAAAAAAAAAACTACAAAATTGCTCTTATTGATCAAAAAGGAAACATTGGTGGTGGTATAAAATTTGCTAAACAATTATTAGTTAATTTTAATGAATTTTATCCTTTTATCAAAATTGATTTTTATGGAAATCCTAACTCCATAAAAAAATTAAATTTAAATAAAACTAATCTTAAAAATATTTCAATAAAAGAACTTAAATCTTTAAAATTAAGAGAACATGGTTTTTTTTCTCTAAAAAACTCTGAAAAAATCATAAAGCAAATTCAGGACAAATTTTTAAAAAGAAACAAATTTATAAATTATTACTATTCTGGAAATTTAAACCTTGAATTAGAAAAAAAAATTAAGGGTTATGATTTTGCATTTTTTTTATGGCCTTACCTTATTGATTTACCAAACATAAAAGTGAAAAAATTTATTATCCTACATGACCTCATGTTTAAATATTATTTTGGAGGATTTGGTTCTTTCAATATTAATGAAATAGAGAAACAAAACTATTTTATAAATAAGTGGGTTAAAAATTCAAATATAATTGTGACTTCTAATTTCATGAAAAAAGAATTTAATAAATTTTATCCGAAGGTATTGGACAAAAAAATACATCTAATTAGAATTGGTCCATTGACATATTTCGAAAAGACTAACGAAAAAATAAATATTTCCAAAAAATTCAATATAAATTCAAAGTACATATTATGTCCAACAGTAGATAAGCCTCACAAGAATATATTAAATTTAATTAAAGCTTTTAATTTAGTTAGAAAGAAACATAAAAAATTGAAATTAGTTTTTTGTGGTGCTGGTACTAATTTAATAAATGGTAAAATATTGGACAATAAAATCCAAATCTCAAAAAAAAATAAAGAAATCTTTGGTCTTGGATTTGTTAGTGATGAAGAATTAAAAATTTTGATTAAAAGAGCAGAAATGACTATTAATCCATCTATTTATGATGCCGGAAATGGCTCTGGATTAGATGCATGGCATATAGGTTCACCTGTTTTAATGTCTAATATTCCACCGTTTGTTGAACAATCAAAGTATTTAAAAGTTAAAGCTCTTACTTTTGACCCAAATAATCATTTTGATATATCTAAAAAAATTAATTTATTATTGAAATTTTCAAAAAATAAAAAACAACAAATGATTACAGTTTCAAAAAAAAATATTAGAGAATTTGGTTGGAAAAAAGTTGTATCTGAGTATTTTAAATTAATGAATAAATTATCCTAAAAATATCACACTGTATCCAGTTAAGTAAGCGGAATTTATTTTCTTTTTTTTATTTCTCTATTTTGGTCTAGTTGTTGATTGTCATCTAAATTTGTCAAAACAGAACTGTTATTATAAGTTAAACAATTTCTGCCAATTTTCAAAGACTCATAAACTGTAGAATTCATTCCAATTGTTGTAAGTTCGCCAACTTGACAATTTCCAGCTAATACAGATCCTGGAGCTAAATGAACATGATTGCCAACAACACTTCCATGAGAAACTATAGCATTACAATTAATTATACAATTATCACCAATAGTTACATTTGGTCCAATTATTGCACCAGGTAAAATAATTGATCCTTTTCCAATTATAGAATGTTTAGAAACAACAGCTTTTTTAGAAACTAAAAATGGTAACTTAAGTCCCATTTCATCAATATTTTTATATAATTGCATTCTTAAATTATTTGAGGTTGGTCCCCCAACTCCAATAAAGTAATTAAAACTTTTATAATTATTTATTTGATTTATTTCGCTATCATTACAAATAATTTTAGCCAGACCAAATTTAAAATTTTTGTCCAAATTTTTTTCTTTTGTACAAAATCCATGAATTGGGATTTTATTATTTTCCAATGTATCTGCAATTTCCATCGCATGTAAACCTGTCCCTAAAATAATTGCAGGACTTTGTTCAACTAAATCATTATTAATTTCAGAATTTTTTATATGATCAATTACATCTTTTAATTTAATTTCTGTTTTAATATAATCTAAATCTTTTATATTTATTTTTCTCTCCTCTATTAACTTTAAAGCTTTGAGACTAATTCTATTTTTATTAGTTTGATTATTTTTGACATTATTATTATCAATACTTTTCTTTTGCACCTGTGTTCCGTCCACCTCTAATGACAAAACGTCTTCATCTACATTCACATACTGTCCTTCTTTAATTTTTACTTCTAAAACAATTCCTTCAAATTCAGAATCAATATCTACTGCAGTTTTACTAGTTTCAACTGAAAGTAGTTTACTACCTATTTTTATCTTATCTCCTTTTTTTACATGAATTTTCAAAATTAATAATTCATCGTCATTGGAATTTAATCTTGGTGCTTTGATATCTATTTTACTCATTTATTTATTAAATAATTCCTTTAACTTATCTGTAATTCTATTTTCATTCGGCATTAAATTACTTTCCCATTTTTTTGATGATGGTATTGGATGAAATGGGCCATTAATTTCAGCGAATTTTATACCATCTACTCCAGCAATTGATGATTTACACATATCATTAAACCCCCAGCCAGCATTTGCCTCTTCAACAAATAAGAACTTCTTACACTTAGTTGTTAATTTTGATAAATTATTATAATCAAAAGGGTTTAAATTTTCCACAGGATATACCTCTGTAATTATTTCCTCTTTTTCGTACAACTCACTCGCACTTTTCATACAAATCTCAACAGATCCCCCATATGTAACAAGGATTACATCAGGATTATCTTTTGATATACTCATTTCTTTTACTTGTTTTCCATAAAGTATTTTATTTTCAATAATTATAGTTGGTTGCTTAAGTTCTAATGCTATTTCGTATATTTTTTCTAAATTAGAATACTGGTTAATTGCAATAACTTTTACTCCACTAACTCCACAAAAATGTTTTTCTAAAGATTGGGAATGAGTTGAACCATATCCTCTACCCCCACCCATTGGAGCTCTGATTATCAAGGGTATTTTTACATTATTGTAAACCCATATAAATTTTGAAATATGATTTATTATTTGATCAAGTGTTAAAGTCAAAAAGTCACCAAACATAATTTCAGCAATAACTTTTTTTTTGGATAACGCTAGTCCAGCAGAAAAACCAATTATTGATGCTTCACTAATTGGAGTTGTCAAAACTCTATCTTTAAATTTAGTAGACAAACCTTTTGTAACCTTAAAAGCTCCGCCATAAGGATCAAGTATATCTTCGCCTATTATGTATAGATCTTTATTTTCGTTCATTAATCTTTCTAAAACTTTATTAATTTTTTCTACCACTCTCATTCTGCATCCTCAAAAGATTCTGAAATCAAAAAACATTTGTTTATAATATCATCACATAAATGATCTATCTTTTTGTAATTTGTTATTTTTTTTTGAATTTTTTTAAGAGGGTCATTTTTGTATAATAATTGAAGTTCACTTTTGCTTCTTGTGTCGTCACCTTTACTATGAGGAGCCAACCTAATGCTTGAAATTTCAACAAATGCAGGTTTATTCTTTTGTCTTACATATGCAGCAGCAGTGTTGATTACTTTTTCAAGCTTTAAAATATCTGATTTGTTTGATTTAAAAGTTTTTATTCCGAAAGATTTTGCCCTTAATAAAACCTCTCCACTTACTGTTTTTTTTGAAGGCGTTGTTTGAGCTATATTATTATTTTCACAAACTATCAATAAAGGACAATTCCACAATGAAGACATATTCATACTTTCATAAAGATATCCAGATCCAAGAGTACCATCACCTATGAATATAATTGAAATACCTTTTTTATTTAATTTATTTGCATATGCTGAGCCTACTGCAATAGGTAAAGAACCCCCCAATATTCCATTTGAGTAAAAATTTTTAAAATGTAAATGTTGACTTCCTCCGCGCCCGTTACATATACCATTTTTTTTTCCCAAAATTTCAGCCATAAGTTCAACAATTAAAGCACAATAAGAAATAAAATGCCCATGGCATCTATGATTACTCCAAATCACGTCATTTTCATAATCAATATTACTAAAAACAACTGAACTATTTATTTCTTGACCAATATAAGTGTGTGTGGTTCCATGAATCAGATTTTTACTAAATAGATCCAATAATTTTTCCTCAAAAGATCTAATTAGTCTCATTTGAAAATAATAATCATCTAATTTTTTATTTATGAAATTATCTTTTAAAAAATTAAAATATTGTTTTGACTTATTTTGTTTCAAAAAAAAGTTATAATACTTAGACATTTTTTATTAATTATAAATTAACTTTTGATAATTATTTTTCTAAAATTGTTGTTTTTCCATAATCTTTATCACCTTCATGCCAAGTTATATATTGTTTATCTTCTAAATATTCAGGATTATAAGCTTCTAAACATTTTAAAATAAAACGCATAACATTGACATGAGAATTTGGAACCTTAATTGCATTACATTTTTTTGGTATTTTATAGGCAAAAAAAACATTATTCATCCTTGCTTTTATGTTTTCTATATTATTAGAAAAATATTCTTTTGCTTCAATCTCATAACTGTGAAATTTCCAACCATGATCTCCTAAAACAATAACGATATTCTCCTCCTGATTATTCAAAATTTTTTTTTCCCATTTTAAAACTTTCTCTAATACACATTTATAATTATAACCATAATATGTTTTGACATCGAAATTTCCCGTTTTCTTTTGTATTTTATTACAATTTTGATCTAGGTCATAAGGATCATGAGGTTTTAAAACATGAATAAAATAAAAATTTGCTTTATCATTATTTTTTTTAAAACTAACGGACAGACTTTTTTTAGAATTTTCTAAAAAGTCATATGCACTTATAAACAAATCTTTTTTAATATCATTCAAAAAATAATAATATATGTAAGAAAAAATACTTTTTTTATAAAAGGATTCGGTTGTAAAAATTAAATTTGGTATAAAAGTATTTTCATTTTTATAGTTATAAAAACACTCATTTTCCAATGTTCCTTTACATGGTTCGTATTCATTACCTATCCAAAAAAAATTCATATCTAATTTATTTATGATTTGATAAAAAAGATTATCTTTATTTAACATTATATGTGAAAAAAAACTTTTTCTATTTTTATAAATTGGCGATTCCTCTGTGACAGGATAATCACCATATAATAAAGATTTAATAGATACATAAGTCCAATGATAATTTGCATTAAAAAGGTTATTGGTTGAAAAATTATTTTGCTCTAGTTTATTAATCAATTTATTTTTTGAAATTATAATTTTTTCTTCTTCAGCTTTTTCTAAATTTATCATTCCATCAAGTACAATTAAAAAAACATTTATTTTTTTTTTATCTTCTAGAAATTTAATTGAATTCACATCTATTTTATTTTTAGATTTATATGACATATCTGTAATTTTAATTGAATTATCAAGAGGATCCATATTGTAAAATCCAAAAATAAAATTAAAAATTAATAAATATAAGAAAAAAATTTTGGTTCCTTTTTTATATTTTATAAGAGAGCAAAATATAATTAAATAAATAACTGCGTAAATAAGAAGTGTAAAAATATTATCTAATAGATAATAATAGTTGTTTAATATTCTAAAATTTTCAATATTTAAAATTTGAATATAGTAAAATGAAAGATAAAAAACTACAAAGTTACAAAGTAAAATTTCAAAAAAAAACTTTTTAAAAATTAAAGAATTAATCAAAAGACTTAAGATAAATATTATTAATGACAATATAATTTGTGTTGTGAATAGATGAATGATATTAGAAAGATTATATTGTCTTAAATTTATTTCGTTTAGATGTAAAATAACTGGCAATAAAATAAATCCAATTATTAGTAAAAAATCAAATTTATTTTCTAATATTCTAATTCTTTTTCTCATTGATATCTATAAATAATAAAAATTTGAATTGTATTATTCTTTATCTATATTTGTATTTTTTTTCTTCTTAAATAATTTTGTTAATAGAGATCTAAATTTTCTCCAAAATAAAGTCACGTATGCAAAAAAAGCTGCAATAAAAGCAACAATAGCTTGAAGAATAATACCACCTGTGCCTGGGTCAATATACGCATATACATTATTTAAAGATAAAACATAAAAAAAACATATATGAATAAATATCTTCATTATTTGTTATTATCAGAGTTATTAATTATTTCAAACATTGAAAGTTTTATTCTATAAGTACTCAAGAAAGCTTTAATGATTAATAAAAAAATCCAATCAAAAAAAACCCTTTTTTCCATAGTTAATGAAATTTTTAAATAAATTAAAAAATAATTTTTCAATTTTAATTAATATAATTAATTTCAATAACGAAAGAAAAAAATTTTTGTTTTATTCTGAGAATATTTCATACAGAAAATATGCATATTATATTATAGAAGTTTTAGCAAAAAAATATCCAGGTCAGATAGGTTATGTAAGTTCAGATATTAAAGATAGGATTGATAATTTAAATATAAAAAATCTATACATTGGCAATGGTTTCTTAATGAACTTATTTTTTTCAATAATAAAGATTGATTATTTATTTTTGACTTTAACCGACTTAGGTAATCATTTGATTAAAAAAACGAAAAATGTTGGAAAATATATATATTATTTCCACGCTGCTATAAGTACGTTTAAAAGCTATACAAACACAGCATTTGATAATTATGATATAATATTGTGTAATAGTAAATTTCAACTCGAAGAAATCAGAAAAAGAGAAAAAGATAAAAAACTTCCAAAAAAACAGTTAATTGAAAGCGGGTATTTTTATTTTGACTACCTTTCAGATAAAATTTCTAAAAAAAATCAAGCAAGAGATATTTTGATAGCTCCATCATGGAATTATGATCACAGGAATTTTATTAATGAGAATTTCATTAAAATTGTTGATTATTTAATTAATAAAAAGATGAATGTTATATTTAGGCCACATCCCGAGCATTTTAAAAGGTCGAAAGAAATATTAGAAAAAATTAAAGAGAAATTTAATAATTTTGAAAACTTTTATTTTGACGAAAACGATGAAAATTTCTTATCTATGGAAAAATCAAAATGTTTATTGACTGATGCGTCTGGAATATCAATTGAGTTTTTAATTCTTTTTAAAAGACCAGTATTGTATTTATTTGATAAAGATAAAATTCATAATAAAGATATCTCAGATTTTAGAGGATTAAAATCAATCGATGAAATTATAAGAGATAAATTTGGTTATACATTTTATGAAAAAGATATTAACGACTTAGACTCAATTATTGAAAAAACAAATGTTAATTTTCAATCAAAAATCAGATATTTAGACACTTTTATTAAGAACAATTTTTTTAATTTTGGTAACACAAAAAAAAAATTTGATCTAATAATTGAAAATCAAATAATAAAAAAAAACAAATAAGCCGATTATTTACATGACATATTATTTTTTTTATTATAAGTAATTTATGATTTTTTAATGATTAATAATATTTATGTCGAAATTGAATAAGTTTGGAACTTTCATAAGAGATTTAAGAATAAAAAATGGTTATGGACAAAGAGAATTTGCAAAAAAAATTGGTATTGCAGCATCATATTTAAATGATATTGAAAAAGAAAAACGATCGGCCCCAAAACAACTAGTAATTAAAAAGATTTCTTCTTTATTAAAAACTAATATAGATAATTTAAACGATTTAGCCGGACTATCTAAAAAAGAAATTGCACCAGATATAAGTGAATTTATAGTAGAAAATCCTCAAATTGTATCTTTGGTAAGATCAATTAAGAATAATAATTTAAATAATAATCAAATAATTGATTTAGAAAATTCTATTAATAAAAAAAATATAAAAGCACTTATAATAGCTGCTGGTTTGGGTAGTAGACTAAAAGAACATACAGAAAATTTACCAAAATGTATGTTAGACTTTGGAGGAAAAACCTTATTACAAAGACAATTAGAAGCTTATAATAAAAATAATATTAAAGATATTTCTATAATCAGAGGTTATAAAAAAGAGAAGATTAATTATAAAGGTTTAAGATATTTTGAAAACAAAGATTATAAGAATAACAATATTTTAAATTCTATTTTTTATGCTGAAAAGATTATAAATGGGAATATCATAATATCTTATTCTGACATATTATTTGACCCTACCGTTGTGCAGAGAACAATGGAGTCAAATCACGATATTTCTGTTGTTGTTGATATTGATTGGCGAGGATATTATGTAGGTCGTAAAGATCACCCTATATCTGAAGCAGAAAACGTTATATTTAATTCAAATAATGAAGTTGAAAAAATTGGTAAAATAAACAAAGGTAAAGAGGAAGTGCATGGAGAATTTATAGGTATGGTAAAATTGTCTGATCGTGGAGCAGAAATATTTAAAGAACATTTCCATAGGTTAAAAAAGATTTATTGGAATAAACCTTTTCAAAGAGCAAAAATTTTTCAAAAAGCTTACCTTACAGATTTTATTCAAGAATTAGTCGATATTGGTATCAAAGTTCACTGTGTGATCATTGAAAGTGGTTGGAAAGAAATAGATACTGTTGAAGATTATAAAAAAGCATTAGTAGGATTT
>MDTG01367238.1_pt1 | contig 12615 bp, 14 predicted proteins | sample 811421 | NCBI WGS metagenome assembly MDTG01 (sample SAMN05326645, study PRJNA326480) | marine metagenome | isolation source: seawater | place: Pacific Ocean: South East | collected 2011 | reverse complement strand
TAGCTGCTATCACATGCATTAACGGCCCTCCTTGTAATCCTGGAAAAATTGAACTATTAAATTTTTTAATTAAATCTTCTTTATTTGTTAAAATTATACCACCTCTTGGTCCTCTTAAAACTTTATGAGTTGTCGATGTAACTGCGTCAGCATAAATTGTTGGGTTAGGATAAACTCCACCAGCTACAAGCCCAGAAAAATGTGCCATATCAACTAAAAGATATGCATTTACTTTATCGCAAATTTCTCTAAATTTTTTAAAATCTATAATTCTGGAATAAGCGCTTCCACCAGCAATGATTAATTTCGGTTTATGCTCCAAAGCAAGTTTTTCAATATTTTCATAATCAATTAATCCAGTTTCCTTATCTACATCGTAATGTACAGCATTAAACCATTTACCTGACTGAGCGGGTTTAGCACCGTGTGTAAGATGTCCTCCTGAATTTAAACTCATACCTAAAATTGTATCACCAGGTTTGATTAACGCTAAATAAACAGCTCCATTAGCCTGTGCTCCAGAGTGAGGTTGTACATTAGCAAATTTGCAATTGAACAATTGTTTTGCTCTCTCAATTGCCAATGCTTCTGAAACATCTACGTGTTCACATCCTCCATAATATCGCTTTCCAGGATATCCCTCTGCATATTTATTCGTTAAAACAGAACCTTGAGCTTCTAGAACAGCTCTTGAAACAATATTTTCAGAAGCTATTAATTCAACGTGGTTTTGTTGTCTTATAAACTCATTCTTAACCGATTGATATAAATCGTTATCTGATTCTTTAAGACTTAATTTAAAAAATTTGTTTAAAAAATTATCTATTTTAATCGCTGTAGACATAATTAAATTTTTTTAATTCTCCTTAAATGCCTTCCACCTTCAAATTCGGTGTTTAAAAAAGTTGTAATAAGTTTAAAAGCCATTTTTTTTTTTATTAATCGTGATCCTAAGGATATAATATTAGCATTATTATGCAGCCGAGACAATCTTGTAGATTTTAGATCATAGCACACGGCAGCTCTGATTCCCTTAATTTTATTGGCAGAAATTGCCATACCAGTGCCTGAACCGCAAATTAAAATACCAATTTCACTTTTTTTCGACTTAACTCTTTTAGAAACCTTTTTAGCATAGTCTGGGTAATCGACGGATTTTACGCTGTAAGGACCTAAATCTATTGTAGATAAATTTTTTTTAATTAAATAATCTTTTACAGCTTCTTTTAAATCAAATCCAGCGTGATCAGAACCGATACAAATTTTTTTTGAACTACTTCTCAAGTTAATTGAAAGGGTTTTCTAATACACAAGCAACAAGATGAATTCTAGATTGTTCTCCGCCATTAAAAAAATTATGATACTTTGTGTTATTTGTTATTGTTACATGTCCGTCAGCAGGAAGATGTTTTGCTATATTTTCTATGACCATCGAACAGCCAAGATTTGTTATTATGGGTATATGTAATCTTGGTTCTGGATCTTTGTGCCAACTTAAAGTAGATCTAGGTTCTTTAAGTAAAAGTCTGACCCTTCCAAGTTTAAATTTTTTTTTTAAAGTTTTGTAAACTTCGTTGAAATAGGTATTTTCAAATTCAGGTACAATTTGAGTATATTTTGTCTCGTCAATTGCTATATCTCTTGCAACTTCTTTCCCCTTCTCATCTGGTATTGTCCAATAAATTCCTCTCATATTATGACCTTTTATAGACTCTTCGTCATTTGGGACTTGGTTTAATGGAATTGCACCAAAGTTTGTTACTCCTTCAGGTGACTTAAACCCTTTTTTTTGCAAGATAAGATCTAAATCAGATCTCATTTTATCTATATCAAATTTCATATCGGGAACTTGATAAAAATCTGAAAAGTTTAGGTGTGCCATAATGATATTTTATAATTACTTTAAATGTATTTATAATATATCATTTGTCGCATCAAACAAAATTTAATAGTTTATTTACATGAAAATTTTAGGCAAATACCCCAATACACGATTGCGAAGAGTTCGCAACTCATCTTGGTTAAGAAAATTAATAGCTGAAAACGATCTAAGCGTTAACGATTTGATTTTACCTATATTTGTAAGAGACGGAAATAATCGTGTTGAAAAAATTAATTCAATGCCAGGTGTATACAGGTACTCTGTTAACAAATTAAATACAATAATGCAAAAAGTAAAAAAATACAAAATTCCAATGATCGCGTTATTTCCTTATACTCCAAACAAAAAAAAGGACAAAACAGGTTCTGAAGCATTAAATGAAAATAATCTTATATGTCAATCAATCAGATACATAAAAAAGAAATTTCCTGAAATAGGAATTATGTGTGATGTAGCCTTAGACCCTTATACATCTCATGGACATGATGGTTTAATCATAAATAATAAAATTGATAATGATAAAACAGTTGAAATATTGATAAAACAGTCTTTACTACAAGCGAGAATGGGTTGTGATATAATAGCCCCCTCAGACATGATGGATGGAAGAGTTAATGCTATCAGAAAAGCTTTAGATAAAAATAATTATAAAGAAGTATGCATTTTATCATATGCAGCAAAATACGCATCATCTTTTTATGGACCATTTAGAGAAGCTGTAGGGTCCGCAAAAAAATTGAAAACAGACAAAAAAACATATCAAATGGATTATAAAAATTCTAACGAAGCATTCAGAGAAATTGGTTTAGATATTAAAGAAGGTGCAGACATCGTTATGGTTAAGCCAGGACTTCCTTACCTAGACATTATTAAAAACATTAAAGACAAATTTAAAATACCTGTTTTTGCTTATCAAGTTTCAGGTGAATACAGTTTGATAAAAAATGGAATTAATAAAAAAATTGTTAAAGATGATATTATTTATGAAAGTTTGGTAGCTTTTAAAAGAGCCGGCGCTTCCGCAATAATTACCTATTTTGCGCTTGATATAGCAAAAAAATTAAAAAATTAAGTGAAATAACTTTCAAGTATTATCCTTGAATTTGGAAAAACTAAATTATTAGGTCTAAAAAATTTATTGAGAAATATAGTCCTCGTAAAATTTAATGATTTATTAATTAAAGAATTAGATACATTTTGAGGTATATTTTTTGTCACCAAAAAACTTGGAACTATATATTTGTTTCCATCAATAGAAATATTAATGAAATCAACATTTTCGGACAAATTCTTTTCGTATTTAGTTAAATTTGTATCATACCCCAATTCTTTAATGAGATTAATTTCAAAAAATATATATAAGATAATCCAATTATTTAAATTGATACTTTCTAAAAATTTTTCATAAGATTTGTAAATATTTTTATATGGTTCTGACTCAGGCAATAAAGTATTTAAAAGAGCGCAAATTGAAACTAAAGCTGTAGTTCTGTACTTGTCACTAAAATAAGTCGGAGAAATTGCTTTTATAAGTTCAGTTTTAAAATAACCAATTTTATTTTCATTTTTTGAATTATGAATAACAAAAAGCTTATTTGAAATTTGTAGATAGTTTCTTACTTTCCTTGAGTTTCCACCGTAAACAATACCCGAGACTTTACCATTTTTGTTTGAAAAAATATTAATAATATTAGCATTTTCTCTAAATTTTCTTTTTGATAACAAATAACACTCGTCTTCCCAATTCATTATAATTTCAATAATTTTAATAATTTAGTTGCTGCATCTTGTTGTGCTTTTTTAATAGAAGTTCCAGATCCAGTTATTTTTTTTGAACCAGTAATTTGAACATTTGTTTTAAATACTGGATTATGATGAGGTCCAATTTTTTTATTAAAATTATAAACTGGTAGTTTTTTATATTTTTTTAAGCTGTATTCCTGCAAAAGTGTTTTGGAGTCTATTAATGTTATATCAGATTCTTGAATATATTTTTCCCAAAATTTATGAACAAATTTTTCAGCACTCTTAAACCCCTGGTCTAGATAAATTGCTCCTATTATTGCCTCCAAACAATCTCCTATAATTTTATCCTCAGATTTTTGTCCACTTTTGTGAGAATTACCTAAAATCATAAATTTTTTTAGACCAATCTCTTTTGCGATTGATAAACATGTTTTTTTATTAACTAAGTTTGCAAATTTTTTATCAATAATTCCTTCTTTCTCTTTAGGGAATAAATTAATTAATTTTTTTGAAATAATAAGTGCTAGAACCCTATCACCTAAGAATTCTAATTTTTCATTATTATTGTTATTATCATAACTTTTATGAATTAATGAATCTTTTAAAATAGAACTATTTTTAAATTTATAGTCGATGATTTTTTCAAGATCTTTTAAATTTGCATTCATTTAATTTTCGTAAAAAGTCTGTCTACTCTAAATGATTCATTTATTTTCCAAAATTTTAACAATCTACTTTTTAAAGTATCATTCGAAAAGAAAATAAATTGTGCTTTACCTATTAAGTTTAAAAAATTTACATATCCTACCGACTCTAAATACCTGCTGTCTCTTGAACAGTCTCTATTATCACCTAATAAAAAAAAATGATTTTCTGGCACAGTATATTTTTTAGTATTTTGCAATGTACCTTCTTTATTGTAAGCAGTCATGTAGCTTTGACCATTAGGTAAAGTTTCAAGGAAGGCATTAACTTTAAAAGATCTAGAACCACATCTAACTGTTTTAATTTTATTAGAAGAACTTCTTTTAATTATTTTATTATTCAGATAAATGTCACCATCAATAAATTGCAACGTGTCACCTGGCAAACCTATTAACCTTTTAATGTAATCTGTTCTATTGTCAGCAGGTGTTTTAAATACAACTAGATCGCCTCTTTTGGGGGTTTCGTAAAAAAATCTTTTGTTTGATACGTTAGGACTGAAAGGAAAAGAATGCTTACTAATGCCATAAGTATATTTAGTAACAAAAATTCGATCACCAACTAAAAGAGTAGGCTCCATTGATGATGACGGAATATAAAATGGTTGAATAATTATTGATCTTATTAAAATGGCAATAATTAATGCAAATAAAAGAGTTTTTACATTATCATAAATTATTTCATAAATTTTTTTCTTCATTTTGATATAACCACTGTTGCTATTCCAAAAGGTTTGTCATCAGATAATGTTAAAAAAACTTTAAATTTTTTCGTTTTAAGAGTTTTTTCGACAATTTTTTTTGTTTTTCCAGATATATTAATTTCTGGTTTGCCTGATTTGATATTATAAACAGATATTTCCTTAAAACTTATACCCTTAGCAATACCAATGCCTAATGCTTTTGCGAAAGCTTCTTTAGCAACAAATCTTTTTGCATAACAATTAGCAGACTTTGAGACTCTCTCACATTTTTGAATTTCTTTTTCACTAAACATTCTATTGATAAAATTTTTTTTTTTTACCAGTTTACTTATTCTTGAGGTATTTGTTAGATCTGTGCCAATTCCGTATATTGTCATGAATTAATTATTTTTTTAAATTTTTTAATTGTTTTTGGTAATCCTATAAAAATAGACTCGCCAACTAAAAAATGGCCGATATTAAACTCTTTTATACCCTTAACTTTTGATAATATCTTGGCAGATTTAAAAGTTAACCCATGTCCTGCATGAACCTCTAAACCTAACTCACTTCCTGTAAGAGCAGCTTTTTTAATTCTTTTTAATTCCATCGAATAATTTTTATTACTGTTAATTAGATTGCAGATTTTACCAGTGTGAATTTCAATACAGTCAGCTTTTAAATATTTAGCTTTTACTATATCTTTTATGCTTGGTTCTATAAACAGACTAACTCTAATATTTTTCTTTTTCAAATTATTGATGACTTTTTTTAAAAACACAGTTTTATGGTTTAAGTTTAATCCACCCTCTGTAGTTACTTCTTTTCTCTTTTCCGGTACCACACACACAAATGGTGGTTTTCTTCTTAAAGCAATATTTAACATTTCCTTAGTTGCTGCTATTTCTAAATTTAATGGGATTCTTAGTTTTGATTTAATTAATTTTAAATCAACATCGTTAATATGTCTCCTGTCCTCTCGTAAGTGAATTGTGACTGAGTCTGCACCATTTTTTTCTGCAATAGTAGCCGCACGCAAAGGATCTGGGTAATTTTCTCCTCGTGCATTTCTTACTGTTGCAACATGATCAATGTTTACTCCCAACTTAATTTTTTTCATTATAAATTTCTACTTCCTGGTTTCACAGGAGTAATAGAAGACAATGAGTCTGGTAAATTGTCTTTAGAATAGGTTGGTATATCTAGTTCTATTTGTGAAACAATTTTATCTTTTATTTGAGAATTACCTTTTGATCTATTTATTATACATGCGTATCCAACTACATTTGCATTATTTTCAGTTACAATTTTTGAGCATTCTAGACTAGATTTGCCAGTTGTTATAACATCCTCCACTATAAGAACTTTACTGTCCTTTTTTATAGAAAAATCTCTTCTTAATTTAAAAACACCATTAACCCGTTCAGAGAAAATTGTTTCTATACCAAGTAACCTACCAATTTCGTAGCCTATAACTATCCCACCCATTGCTGGTGAAAGTATTAAGTCAAATTTTTTAAAAGAACTTTTTATTTTTTTTGCTAAAGAATTACAGATTTTTACTGCGTGAGCAGGTTTGCTTAAAAGTTGTGCACATTGAACATATTGAGGACTGTGAAGCCCTGAAGACAAAATAAAATGTCCTTCTATCAACGCATTAGTTTCTTTTAAAATTTCTAAAGATTCTTTGTATGAAAGCATTTGTTTTTTCTTTATGACGAATTATTTTAAATTTATATTCACTTTGTTTTATTTGACTTATCAAGTTTGTAAAGTTTTTTAAATCTTTAATTTGTAACTCAAATGAGAACTGTAAATAATCCTTTTTTCTTTTTAGTAATTCAACATTGATTATATTACCTTTATTTATGCCAATAAGAGAGCTGATATTTCCTAAAGCACCAGGCTCATGAGGGAGATCAACTACTATTGTACTTTTATAGCTCTTATCAACGGGTTTAGTTTTTTCTAGTGATTTGTCTTGCCAGTATCTTCTGATTGAAGCTCTTGCTTTACCAGTAGTGGCTGATGAAAGCCAATGAAGAGAGGGAGAGGCGTTTTTTGATGTTTGTATTTGTACCATATCGCCATTTTTTAAAATCGATTGGAGAGATGACTCACTTCCATTAATACTACAACCAACTGCGCTATCCCCTATTTTAGTATGAACCGCATAAGCAAAATCAATTGGATTGGCATCCTTTGGTAATTTTATGACGGCACCTTTTGGAGTAAAACAAAAAACATTATCTTGAAACATTTGAAGTTTAGTAAACTCAAAATAGTGTTCAGGACTATTTCCTGCTTCGATAATTTCTACTAAATCTCTCAACCAGTCATATTCTTTCCAAGACAATTCAGAAAATTTTTCTGATGATTTGTATTTCCAATGAGAGGCTATACCCCTTTCGGCAAACTCGTGCATTTCGTTTGTTCTTATTTGAATCTCTATTCTGTTTTTATTGGGTCCAATGACCGAAGTATGTATCGACTTATATTTATTTATTTTCGGAGTAGATATATAATCTTTAAATTTACCTGGAATAGCGGAAAATTGACTGTGAAAAATCCCAAGAGTTTTATAACAGTCTGGAATATTTTTAACTAAAATTCTAAATCCGACAATGTCAGTTAATTGTTCTAAAGAAATTTTTTTATTCTGAATTTTTCTCCAAATTGAAAAAGGAGTTTTTTCTCTACCTGTAATTTTTGCTTCTATACCATCTTTTTTTAACAAATTAATTAGTTCAGCTGAAATAATCTTAAAAGTATCCTCTCTATTGCTTTTAATAAAGGTTAATCTATCTAAAATCAAATCTCTGGCAGGTTTGTTTAAAACTGAAAATGAAATATCTTCAAGTTCATCTCTTATTCTGTTCATGCCCATTCTATCAGCGAGCGGAGCATAAATTTCCATGGTTTCTTTTGCTTTTCTGACCATTTTTTCTTTATCTTTAAGAAAATGAATTGTCCTCATATTATGTAATCTGTCAGCAAGCTTAACAAGTAAAACTCTTATATCTTTTGATGTTGCTAAAATTAGTTTTCTAAAATTTTCAGCTTTAGAATTATTTGAAACTTTATCTTCTAATGCAGATAATTTTGTTACTCCATCGACCAGATTAGCAACTTCTTCACCAAATTCCTTCTTAACTGTTTCATAGGTGACTCTAGTGTCTTCTATCGTGTCATGGAGCAGTCCTGTAGTTATTGTTGCACTATCAAGTTTAAGTTCAGTCAGTATTTTAGCAACAGCAACAGGATGAATTATGTAAGGTACACCTTCGTCTCTCTTTTGGTTTTGATGAGCATCTAGAGCAAAATTATAAGCTTTGTTTAAAGACTCTGAATTTAAAAATTTGTTATAAGATTTAATTTGATCAATCAATTCATCATTTTTAATCATTGTTAAATTATAACACTTTTGTTTAACCTTGTAATCTCTATCCTTGATGAATGGTTTAATTTACCAATTAAAAAATCAACATTTTTCTTTAAAATTGGGTGTGTCCAATTGGGCTGTAACTCTTTAATTGGGTAAAGAACAAAATTACGGTTATGACATCTAGGATGGGGTAGTTCCAAGTCATTTTCATTAATTATGTATCCTTTAAAATCAATAATATCAATATCACATACTCTAGGATCATTCTTTTTCGATTTTCTTCTACCAATTTTTTTTTCAATGATAGATATTTCTTTAATTAAATTAATATGATTAGAGTTATAATTTGCTGTTAGACCTATATTTACATACTTAGGAAAATCTTTATTTGGATAAGATGGAGTTTCATAGAAATTAGAAATTTTAGTAATTTCCACTTTTGAACGAACCAATTCAGTTATTGCAAACGATATATTTTCAAATCGTGATCCATGTTTAGAGTCTAAATTAGAGCCAATATTTAAATGTATCATTTATTGTTTTTACTAAATAATCTTGCTTTTTCTCTCTTCCAATCTCTTGTTTTTTTAACTTGTCTTTTATCATAAAGTTTTTTTCCTTTTGCAATAGCTATCTCAACTTTTACTTTGCCTTTTAAAAAATATAATTTTGTAGGTACTATTGTTAATCCTTCTTGATTAATTTTTCCAATAAGTTTGTTTATTTCTCTTTTTTTTAGGAGTAATTTTCTTTCACTTTTTGGATTATGATTATTATACGAAGATTGCCTGTATAATGGAATATGTGAATTAATCAAAAAAATTTCACCTCCCTTATCTAATGCGTAAGAGTCAGCTATACTACCCTTGCCGTCTCTTAGTGATTTGACCTCAGATCCTTTTAAAGAAATACCTGCCTCTAAAATTTCTAAAAAAAAATAGTTAAAACTAGCTTTTCTATTTAAACAAATTATCTTTCTTCCAGGAGTTATATTATGTTTCATTAAAGTAATTGAGCTACTTTAAGTGCTTCAGAAACCTTTTTTTTTGTTTCCTCTCTGATTTCAACTAAAGGCAATCTCACGGTTGGGCTGCAGATGCCGAGTAAGGAGGCGGCATATTTAACTGGTGACGGATTACTTTCAATAAACAACGATGAATGCAATGGTTGAAGTTTTTTATCTATTTTTTCGGCATTATTTATATTATCAGAACACGCCTTTTGAAAATCTGAGGTAAGCTTAGCAGCAATATTTGCTGTTACACTAATAGCTCCTACTCCTCCACGTTTGTTAAACTCTAATGCATTGTCATCATTTCCAGTAAGTTGAATAAAATCTTTACCCATTGCCTTAAGTTGTTGATTAACTCTATTTAAATCTCCAGTAGCATCTTTTACACCGATAATATTTTTTAACTCGTATAATTTTGCCATCGTATCAACTGACATATCAATTACCGATCTTGATGGAATATTATAAATAACAATAGGGATACCAACATTGTCATTAATCTTTTTATAATGTTGATACAAACCTTCTTGTGTTGGTTTGTTATAATATGGTGTTACAACTAATAATGCATCTGAACCGGCTTTCTCTGCAAATTTAGATAATTCTACCGCCTCATCTGTAGAGTTTGAACCTGTGCCAGCTACAACAGGGATTTTGCCCTTACATTCTTTTACAGCTATTTCTATTATTCTTTTATGCTCATCGTGAGATAATGTTGGTGACTCTCCGGTGGTACCGCCTGGTACAACTCCATTAGTGCCATTTTTTAAGTGATATTCGATAATTTTAGTGTAGTTTTCTTCATCTAAATTATCATCTTTAAATGGCGTTATTAAAGCTACGATTGATCCTTTAAGCATAAAACAATATAAGGTAATAAATTTAAACTTATGCTTATTAAATTAATTAGTCTAGTATTTTTATTATTTTTTTCAATTATAAATAAAGGCTATTCTGAAAATGAATTTATATTCCCCATAAAAAAACCCTCTATTTTCAAAAAAATAGAAAAAAAAACATCAACAAATATTAAATCTGAATTACCACAAAAAAAACCACTTATTAAAAAAAATGTTGAATTAAAGAAAAACAATATTCAAAAAAAAGAAGAAGAAAAGAAGGTAAAGAATACCCCTGTAAAGAAAAAAACTCAGCAAGTTTTCATTTATCCTGAAAAAAAGCCTGTTACATACAAAGTGACCACCACAGAGGTCAAAAAATCTAAAATTTTAAATCAAAAAGATTTTGATAAAGCAAAAGAAGTTATCAAGTTTATTAAAGCAAAAAAATGGAACAGCGCAAACAAAATGGCGGAAAAAGTAAAGAATAAAGATTTTAGAGACTTAATTACCTGGATGTATCTTAAAACAACAAGAAATTCCGCCTCTTTTAATGACTATAAGAAATTTATTGAGAGAAATTCAGATTATCCAAGAATAAATCGTATAAAATATTTAGCAGAAACAAAAATTTATTTAAAAAATACTTCGCCAACTGCAGTAATTAATTGGTTTAACAATCATCCTCCTTTAGGAGGTATTGGTAAAATTAAATTAGCCGAGGCTTATTTAGAGCAAGGAAAATATAAGGAGGTTGAGAAATTAATTAAAGAAGGTTGGACTACTGCAGAAATAAGTAAAAATGATCTGGGTTATTATAGAGCTAAATTTAAAAAATTTATATCATCTGATGATCATTTAAAAAGAGCTGATTATTTAGCTTGGGAAAGAAAATATTGGGATTTAAAAAGAATGCTAAAATACTTGCCTAAAGATGAAAGAGCTCTTTATAATGCGAGACAAATATTAATGAGTAACTCATATGGGGTAGATACAGCTATCTCAAAAGTTCCCAATCATCTTAAAAACGATCCTGGTCTTGAATATGATAGGTTAAGGTGGAGAAATAGAAGAGGAAGATTGGAAAGTTCTTTAGAAATTTTATACAAAAATTCTAACAAAACCGAGAGGCAAATGATAAGGCCCGATTTATGGTGGGAACAAAGAAAAAGTGTTGCAAGAACTTTAATTTATAAAAAAAGGTATAAGACAGCTTATAAAATTTCTAGTGAGCATTCTTTATCTTCTGGAGCATCATTCGCTGAAGCTGAATGGTTATCTGGGTGGATAGCTTTATCATTTTTAGACTCACCTGAATATGCAATTAATCATTTTGAGAACTTTTATAATAACGTTGGATATCCGATTAGTTTAGCAAGAGGAGCTTATTGGTTGGGTGCAGCTTATAAAAAGTTAGGTGATAATGAAAAATCAAAAAAATTTTTTACAGAGGGTTCAAAATTTCCAATGACTTATTATGGTCAGTTAGCTTTTAATGAAATAAATCCTGGGGGTGATTTTGAACTAATCGATCAATCTTCTTTTGATAAAGATTATGAAAAAGAATTTAAAAAAAATAGATTAATTAAACATGTTATTTTATTGAAGGAACTAAATGCAACACAATACGCAAAGGATATAATAAAACATTTAGCTACATTAAATATTGAAAAAGGAAGTGAAGTATTAGCTGCAAGACTTTCAACTGATGTAGAAAGATATGATTTTGCTATTCAAATTTCAAAACAAGCATCTTATGAAAAAAGATTTTACAATAAATATAACTATCCTATAATTAATACTCCAAAAGAAGTTAATAAACGGGTAATGCCCAATTCAGAGGTAATATTAGCGATTATCAGACAAGAAAGTGAATTTGATACAAAAGCTAATAGCTGGGCCGGTGCTAGAGGAATGATGCAGTTAATGAAATACACTGCAAAGATTGTTGCAAAGCAGGCTAAACTTCCTTACAGCATAAGCAATTTAACTAAGGATCCTGAGTACAATATTAAGTTAGGTTCTTACTACTTTGACTCTTTAATAACTGACTATAATGGAATTTATCCATTTGCTATCGCAGCCTATAATGCGGGACCAAATCGAGTAAAAACTTGGAGAAGAGTTAATGGTGATCCCTCAAAAGGTAAAATTTCCTATGTCAATTGGATTGAATTGATAAGGTTTAAAGAAACAAGAAATTATGTACAAAGGGTATTAGAAAATATTAATGTATACAAATATATGCTCAATAAAAAACCAGTGACGATTGATAGCTACTTTAATTAGCTTTGGCGGAAGAGGAGAGATTCGAACTCTCGGTACGATGTTACTCGTACGGTTAGTTAGCAACCAACTGGTTTA